>JAESFL010000515.1_pt1 | contig 25740 bp, 22 predicted proteins | sample 9269401 | NCBI WGS metagenome assembly JAESFL01 (sample SAMN14506025, study PRJNA617098) | algae metagenome | isolation source: Gloeocapsa sp. UFS-A4-WI-NPMV-4B04 and co-occurring heterotrophs from desert... | place: USA: Utah | collected 2006-10-01 | reverse complement strand
GAACTTTAATCTTCGTTGCTTCCGGCTGAGGACTGTGTCTTGCCATGTCCTATCAACTGATTGTGTCTACTCCTATTTCAGCTTATCGGAAATTGCCTCTCTTCCCTAGCTAACTTTGCCACTCTAGAAAAAAACACCATTATCGGATCTTGTGGGGGCGATCGCGCCAAAAGTCCCTACAAGTAATGGACAGCCAGTTACAAACCCTCAAAGTCTTGCTCCACCACAAGATTGTGAAGGCTCGACTTCAACTTTTGTCCGCCCTAGCAGTGGGCCAGTAACCGATGAGTTTGGGTACAGCCGTTGGCGAAGACGCAATCATGATGGTATAGATTTAGCCCCCTCTTATGGTACTCCCATCGTTGCTGTTAATTGTGGTGTTGTAATTTTTAACAATTGGGGGGGAGGTTATGGTAATCTCATGAGGATTAAACACCCAGGTGGGGGAGTGACACTATACGCTCACATGGCGGAGCGTTCACCCTTACCAGTTGGCGCACAGGTAAAACGCGGGCAGATGATTGGTCGGATAGGTAGTACAGGATTTTCAACTGGGCCTCATCTTCATTTTGAATGGCATCCTCGTGGGTGGGAGAGTCCTACAAATCCTAGACAGTTAGGGGTTTTTTGAAGATGAAAGGAAAAATTATTACAGTTTTAGTTTGTTTAGGTTTCTGTGCAACTGTTTTAGTTATTTACCGAACAATTCCCCAGTTGCCTCCCATTGCCCAAGCAGAACCAGCACTTCCATCGCCGTCAGAGGCAACAATCCCCTGTTATCCAAAGCAATATCGTCCCCCAGTCCTAACAAAGAAATCAGTTGTTGGGACGAAGGAATATTTTTTTGTCCTTGCTACCCCGACATATCTCACTAATTCTCCTCGCAATGAACAAGAACTAATCTTTGAACGAGATGTTATCAAAAAGTCCTGTAAACAACATGATTTCGGTGTCAACCCCTTCACGGATTTTATTCCTGAAAAAGTAGCCATTGACTTCAAAGAAGAGCGATGGAAACAAACATTGCAGCTCATAGGGATAGAAGAATTTAAGAATTTGCTGAACACTCCACCGCAGATACCTAATCCTTTTTATCTTTATGAAGAAGATGTCAAAGCAATTGCTCGGCTAGGCTTCAAGCCAGGGCCGAAAGCAAAAGTTATTCAGTCTCACAAAGATTTAAATTATTTATACGACTTCCTCAATTAAGCTTCGACGTTCGCTTTTTTGGTGGCAGCGCTATCTTAAATAGCGCTGCTATGTTTTTATGCAGAAACTTTTAATATCAATCGGAGCGATCGCCATAATTGGCGGTACATACTCCATGCTCATCAGTGTCCGAAAAGCGGAATTATCTTATGCTCTGCCACCAACCCGATTACAAGGACAGGTAATTAATCGCTGTTATCCCACGACGTTTCATTTCCCCGAAGAAGTACGGTATGTCCAATCAGCAGATGGGTATCGGTACTACGAAGCGATCGCCGAGCCGAAGTTTTCGACTAGCACAAATTCCGATGATGAATTTGTGACTAATACCTATGCCACCCTCTACATTCGCACGGCTAAAGATACCTGCAAGTGGCTTAACCGAAACGATTTAAGGAGTGGTCGGCTGAAGTTTATGCCATCTAAGGTGGCGCTCGCACTAGCTTCGCAGAGATACTCCGAAATCATCAAAGACTGCTTAGATTCTCTGCCTACTGAATTCGAGCCTATCGCGTGTACAAAGCAGTTAGAGGATGCAGTTAATCAACCGCCTAATTGGGCTTTTTCCCAGATTGACTACCTATTTCCTGAAGATGCAGAGGCACTCAATGAGCTAGGAGTCAAAACTGACAAGGTTTTGGTTGTTAAGTCGATTCCTGATTTAGAGTCCCGAAAAAAATTGCAGAAGGACATCGACTAGAAAACCGATTAGGAGCAAGTAACCAGTGAGTACACAAGCACCCCAACTTGATAAAGGCGAAATGGCTGCTGCTGAACGCGCCAATTTGCAACTGAGTGAGCAGATTATAGTCTTAATGGCGAAGACGCTGCGTGAGTATGCAAAAAACTACCCACCAAAGTTACGCAAGACGCTATCAGATCCTAATGCTGAAACAAAAGTAGATATCAGCGTCGGGAATGAAAAATTATTGAGCGCGACATTAGGCACTAATAACAAGCTTAAAGAAACTCAAATCAATACAATCACTGATTCTCAAGCACAGGAGCTACAGAAAGCGCTTTCAAAACACAAAGGAGAAACGCTTGATGTTTCTGGGATGCGAGATATGCGTGTCCTAGTCAATGGAGTAGCTCTGTTTGAGGCGAAGTCCGGTAAGGTAACTCAAAACAACCTGCCCCCAGAGTTTCAAAAAGCGATTGCGGCAATGGTGAAGCCAAAGCCAATGGAAGTTTCCCTGTCTACAAATTCTCCCAAACAACAATATAAAGAGCAGCAGGAAACTTCTGCGAAGACTAACCCAACACCGAATGTGACTCAGAAAGAGTCTAATACTCCCAACCCTCAACAAGAACAACTTAATCGTGAACTGATTGCAGAGGCTAAGAAAACACTTGATCGTTTAGTTCCAAACCAGCCTGTGGGCGATCGCCAATGGAAGCATGACAAGTACACCCTTACTCAAAAGGATGGCGTTACTTCTGTTTACGTAGCAGAAACTAATGCGACGATTCGCCAGCAAGGAGATGTAATCACAGGCAATGCAAGGCAGAAAGATGTGAATGCTTTAAGTAAGGTCAACGCTGTGATTGACCAGCAACTGGGTAAATCTGCTGTTAAACAAACAGAGGTGGAACTGTGAAAAAAGTCTTAGAGATCAATCCCAACGACCCCCAAAACTGGGGGCCAGCCCTGGACACACTGGTTCATTCCAAATATGCTAAACCAGTTTTTATGCTGGCTGTGCTAGGAGTTGTTTTGCTAGCAATGGAGTTTCGCGGTAAACCAAAACTGAAGAATTCTGCGGCTTGGGCAAAACGAGAACACATTAAGCGCTGCCGTGAACTGTGCCGTAGACAAAACATTGAAGGAGGAACAAAGAATGTCGGGCTTGAACTGGGTGAAAATCTACCGATCTATGATGCAGTCACCTCAATTATTTCGATTGGCGCACCCAAGACGGGGAAATCATTTGGCGCAACTCTCGCAGCCCTGTATGCCCACCTGAAGCAGAAAAACCCAGCTTGTTTAGTTGATGTTCAATATCCTGTGCAGACTGAGCAAGTTGTCTGCATGGCGCAGCAATTAGGGTATAAAGCTAAGGACATTCACATTTTTGCGCCAGGTTGCCCTGAATCTGAAATTTGGAATATCTGTGAGTATGCGAAAGGGTCTTATGCCGCGAATTTTTCGAAGTTGCTGAATGATAATTTTGCGACTGGGGGAGACAAAGGAGATCGCTTCTTTGATCCAGCCGGGGAAGGTCTGATATCTGCTACGCTGCAACTGGCTAGAACAATTCCTGGCTTAGACGATGTGGTAGGTTGTCAGGCATTGTTGGGATTAAGTGATTTACCCAAGCGGGTGCGGCTCAACCAAGACAAAATCGATCCTTGGGTCTATCGAGCCTTTATGCAACTGCTGTCAACCGAGAAATCAGAAAAGACCGCAGCATCAATCGCTGGGGTTGCCGCTAATTTGTTCAAACGATTCACTGAACAAGATATTGCCCCAGCGCTGGTTGGTAAGACAAGCTTTCCGATGTTTCTTGACGGCCCTAAATTATTAGTTTTAGGGGTGCGTTCGGATTTGCGTGAAGTAATCATGCCAATTCAGATGGCGCTGTTATCTCTTTTAGTGGATATCAACTCAGTTCCAGCACGGAAAACGCCGTTACAAGTGTGCTTTGACGAATTAGCTGCTGCCTCATACCGCACTCTGCCGAGTCGGATTAACGAAAACCGTAAGTTCGGAGTTTACTTTAACCTCGCATTTCAAAACCTGGCACAACTGGAAGAGAAATACGGCAAAAATTTAACTACAGCTATCTTAGGAGCGTGTGGGACTCAGATTTTATTCAATCCACGAGAGCAGCAAACAGCCGAGTTAATTTCTAAAATTGTCGGGACAGAAAATTATCGAGAGACACAGCGTTCTCGCTCTAGTTCAAATGGTAAAGTATCCCATTCAACTTCCTTTCAGATCAAAGAGCGCCCACTGATTCACGCTTGGAGAGTCAGACTGATGGGTCAGGGGTGGGTAATCGTCCTCAACGCTGGTTATAAGTCAAAAGATGGAGCAATAGAGTACATTCCCTACAAGTGCAAAATTAAGGTGTTTGATGAATACAAGCAGTTGACAGAATGGTCGGCATCGCAGTGGTCACACACTAGAAAAGTTTTTATGCGGCGCTCGCCCCAACGACAAGTAGACCCTGAATACCTCAAAGCTGGCGTGAAACTTGCAGAGGAGTTTCTCTATTTACCATCCAAGGAAGAAGTTAATCAACAAATCGCTGATCAAGCTCTTAGCGGTTTTTAATGTTCGGTTTGTGGTTTAAAGTGCTATTTAAATAAAATCTGTTGAGAGGTAATAATGTTTAATCCTACCGAACAAGCTGTGTTGTCAAAACTGCCTCAAGAAGTCCAACGCACATTGGAAGATTACCCAACTGTCGCTGAAAACTATCTCATGGCGCGATCTCTTCCTGTCTTAACCGAAAGCCACGAGTTTGGACTGTTTGAAATTTACTACGATTGTGCTGACCTTCCGGCATTGGCAATCAAGGACGGTGTACTCACTACGAATAAACAAAACTCAGATCAAGCTCCAACCATCATTGAGGGTATGGGCGATGATGGCATAGTGTTTATTCAGGTAGAAGATCACGTCATCCTAAATCGAGTGAAAGGTCATTTTCCCGAAGTTAAATCTGTGCTAGTTGAGGTTGAGTAATGTCAAATCAACAACGGATGGATGCTCTAGCATCCCAGTTTGGCGACAAAGACAAAATTAGTATATTTCTGAGTCGGGAAAAAATCTATCCAGGCAAGGAGGTGTCCGATACAACTGTAGAACGGCTGGAAAATGCCTTGCGTTCGCCTGAGTCTGAAAAGGGGACGCTAAGGGTTTTAGAGGAAACAAGAGTTTCAAAAAAAGCAGAACTTATTTACCGAAGTTCTCAAAACGCGCTTGATTTCGATCCCAAGAATATTGCCCAACAGTTTCAAGCTAACACTCTTTCTCAAGCGCCAGAGATACCGCAAGTGGAGCAGAGTCAGGAGAATGAGATTATTTCTGACAACACGATTGGTGTCGGTTTGGAGTCTCCAGCAGAAGAGTACGACGGACGAGGGCAGGATTTCCCTATTGTTGAAGAGCCTACGGCGCGTGATGAGCCTGGTGGGGCGATTGTCCTGGCTCGGCAATCCAAGGAAATTATTCCTTTCCCTGTAAATCCCACCCAGCCAGAACTGGATGAAAAAATACAGGAAATACTTAACGCAAATGAGCCAATTAATCCTAGACCAATGGAAGAAGCATTAGCCTCTGCTAATGCTCGGATTGATTCACTGCAAGCACAGTTAGAGGATACAAAAAAGTCCCTCAATGATCTTTCTAAATTTGTCCGCAACGATAATCTAAAGTCTTGGGCTGGACATAAGGTTACTGAAATTACAAAGACCTCTCAATTCATTGCAGAGCAAGCCAAAAATAAGGTGATGCAATGGGTACAGGCTAAGACATCTCAGGTTAAGGAAGCTGTTCACGAGAAGGTTAACGAAGTCAAGGTTGTTGCCCAGAATAAGGTCGCCGAAGTTAAAACTGCTACCCAGGTAATGGTCACCGAAGTTAAGACCGTTGCTCAAGATAAGGTAAATGAAGTCAAGGTTGTTGCCCAGAATAAGGTCGCCGAAGTTAAAACTGCTGCCCAGCTTAAAGGAATTGGATTTAAAGAATCTGTAAGAGAGCAGGCGAACAAGTTTCTCGCTCCAGTAAATTCAGCAGAAGTCGAGCGGGCGGCGAAATATGTTGTTAGCGCGTATGGAGACGGTAAAAGCTATAACAAAGCAGCGACGCATTCCTTTCAGCTAAATGACAAGAACGAATTATCTATTGCGCGTCAAGCTGATGGCGCTGTTGTTTACCAGAAAGGGGAAATTACAAAAGCTGCTAGTTCTCATGACATCCTCAAGCTCAATGCCCTGCCTGCGATTGTCAATCAAATTAAGGTGACGCAGATGCATGAAGCTCAAAAGCAGGAGATGGAGGTAGGAGGTTGACTTACATTGTCTTATATCAGATTCCCTCTAGTGAGATTGATTTTCTTCTCCAAGAACTTAATCATCCTTACTACTGGAACCCTGCCCACTCTCACCTAATGCGCTGGGATCTGCGCTTGAGTCCTACCGATATTGCGATCGCCTCCGACCCCCTAGCAGAGATCAGGGATCTCCCCGGCGATATTGTGCTTGATGGGCTGTTGGATGATGGCATTAGTTCAAAACTCTGTCACCAGATCGTTAATGCCTTTCGTGAACAACGTAACCAGACTCTGTACCTTGTGGGAGATCGCTTTGATTGTCCACATAAACTGTTTCCCTTCGTAAATATTATTCAGTGGCAGTTACCGGACTCAGTGACGATTACCGACTTTCTTAAACAGAAGAGTGTTTTTTCAGATGCTGTCTATCGTGCTTCTCTGGGGCTTTATCTTGGCGAGTTAAACAATGTCCTCAAAATGTATGCAGATTACCAGGGTGAAGCATTAGCAAGGGCGATTACAGATTATAAGGTTCGTAAACTGCAAGGGCGTGGAATTACGGTAGTTCCTAAACCTGACTGTCATGCGGCGGGAATGGATGTTCTCGATGGGATTTTGGCAGAGATCACAGACTTACTCAAGCCGGAAGCCTATGAAGCGGGTTTACAGTTTCCCAGAGGGACGATTCTCATTGGCCCACCAGGAACGGGTAAAAGTCTATTTGCCAAAAGTGCTGCTGCCCGTTTAGGTCTACCCTTACTCTGCGCGGATTGGGCAGGCTTAATTTCGCCTGTGCCTGGTGAGAGTGTGGCGAATTTAAGAGCGTTATTGCAGTCTGCTGAGGCATCCGCACCTTGTCTCTTGTTTTGGGATGACTACGATAAAGCGTTTGCCTCCGCAGATTTATCCAAAGATGCTGGTGAAGAAAAGAAACTAGCAGGTATGTTGTTGACTTGGCTGCAAGACCGCACACCTCCCGTTTACACAGTGGTTACTCTCAATCGGATTAACCAAATTCCGCCAGAACTGAAAAGAAGATTTGACCGCACCATTTTTGTGGATCTGCCCCATGAAGGCGCACGTCACGATATCTTCTGCATTCATTTATTGAAGTATTGTGGGGCGATTCCTGACTGGAGCGATCGCGATTGGCATAGCCTAATTTCTGAGTATGGGGAATGCACACCTGACGAGATTGGCAAAGCAGTATACTTAGCAGCAGTCCGCTCATACAGGCAGGGACGGACTCGCCAAATAAATATCGATGATTTACTTTATCAGCGTAAACAATTTACCCCAGCCAACATCGCCAATCCTGCTCAAATTCAGTCGATTCGTAACAATTCTAAGTTTGCTCTCAAGGCTTCTAGCGACGACCGTTCAAAGTGGCGCGTGGAATCTGACCCAATATTCAAAACAATGCTAGGTCGGTAGAATCAAACCCAAAAGGGAGAAAAAGTATGAATGACCGCGATTCGCAAAATCTTAATTTCTTCGATGCACTGATTGTTTTTAGCCTGGTTATCATATTCTGGCGGCTCTTTATGGCGGTATGGCAGCGCTCCAAGCTGGGGGCGATTCTTTTAATTACTGTGGGCCCATATCTGCTTGTCGCTCTACATAGTGTTGAATCAGATTTGCAATATCGCGTGTTCTGTCAGATTAAGCCTGAGCAAGCTGCTTGCAAACGCTCTTAATTTATTTACTTCTTTCTTAGTTTTGAATATGTAAGGATAAAAATACGGCTGAAAGCATCAGCATTCCGTATTCCGTCATGGAATAGTTTAGCTTTTAGTTACAGAGCGTGTGACTTAAACCATAAGTTAACGAAAATAAACCATAAGTAAATATGAAATGATACGTTGCGGGAGCTAGGCTTACAGCTTTGAATAATGCACATAACTTCATGAGATGTGAGTAGCAATGGAGCAGAAGACCGGATTAAGGAATTTCGGTAGGCTGAAGCAGGAGTTTAGTGGACAGAATGAAGAAAAAGACCAGTCTATTAGGTAGCATTTCGCAGGAGCGTCGCCCCCGACTGGCTTTCCTGTACGCCATGCCGATTGGTTTATTAGGTGGTCTGATTGGCTTAGGTGGTGCCGAGTTTCGATTACCAGTGTTGGTTGGTCTATTGGAATATCCGGCACGTCAGGCAGTACCCTTAAACCTAGCTGTTAGCCTAGTTACTATCGTTGTCTCCCTTGCTGTACGGGTTAGTACGCTTTCCTTGAGTTCTGTTGTTCCCTTTTTATATGCAGTGTTGTCTCTGATTGCTGGAGCGGTAATCACAGCCTTTTTTGGTGCATCTTTGGCGGGACGACTTTCTAACGAGCAGTTAGAGCAAATCATCCTAGTGCTATTAATATTGATTGGTGTTGCCCTGATTATTGAAGGTTTCCTCCCTCAAGAGATACCAGGACTTCTTCCCGCTGCCTTAAGCTGGCGCATTGCGGCTGGAATTTTATTCGGTCTAGCGATTGGGCTAGTAAGTAGTCTCCTGGGTGTTGCGGGAGGTGAGTTGATTATCCCAACGCTCGTATTCGCCTTTGGTGCTGACATTAAGACAGCAGGCACAGGTAGCCTTCTAGTAAGCTTACCAACAGTGCTTGTAGGCATTGCCCGGTATACAAGTCGTGGTGCGTTTGCCGAGCAACGTGCCTTGACCGAGACTGTTGCGCCTATGAGCCTGGGGTCGGTGATTGGTGCAATTGCTGGAGGAATGCTTGTCGGATTTGTTCCAGCTTCGCTACTAAAGGTCATACTCGGTTTGATTCTAAATGTTTCAGCATTCCGAACTTTTCGTAGTATCAAAGCTACTCGTTGAGAACTGCACTGCTTACCTCAATTTTCTGCTCCATTGCTACTTACACCCGCTCCCTAAGCTCAAGTTGGACAACTTATGGTTGATTCTGGTCAATTTATGGTTTAACTCACACAGTAAGGCAGAACAAATTATGAAACTTTTACTAATCGAGAGCGGGGGGAAAATAAAAAAGCTTAAGCAAATATTAGGCTCGGAGTGGACTGTAAAAGCAACGATGGGTCACGTAGTCGAGTTAGCAGAATCTGGAGAGAATTCATTAGGTTTTACCTTAAATACTGAACGAAATCGCATTGATTGTAATTACGTTCCTAGAGGTACACGAGGCAAGCAAATTCTGAAGGAACTACGAGAGGCGGTTAAGGCAGCATCTGTTGTTGTCCTTGCCACAGATGCAGATCGAGAGGGTGAAACAATAGCGTGGCATCTAGTCCAACAGCTAAAGCTTAAAAATCCCCAAAGGGCAGTTTATACCGAGATTACCGAAAAAGCAGTACGACAAGCGATCTCGCACACTCGTTCAATTGACATGAATTTAGTTGCTGCTGGTCGCTGTAGAAGTGTAGCTGACAAGCTAGTGGGCTTCATGGGTTCGCCTCTGCTCTGGAAGCTTGGTAATGGCGCTAAGTCAATGGGACGAGTCCAAAGTGCCGCCCTGCATATACTTTGCCAAAGGGAGCGCGAGATCCAAGCTTTTGTACCACAGGATTACTGGAGCGTATATGTAGATTATGCTGAGGGATTCCGGGCTTACTATGCGGCAACGGCAGTAAGCCCAGACGTAAAAGAAAAAGGAGCAGATACCAGTGATGATGCCACTGATCCAAAAGAGAAGCAAGTTGAGTCAGTAAGAGTTCTGTCACAGAATCAGGCTGATCAGCTAGTGGCCCAAGCTCAGTCTAATCCTCATCATGTTGTGCGCGTGGATGCTACCACCACAACTCGTAGACCTCCTGCGCCCTTCATGACATCAAGTTTGCAACAAGCGGCTGGCTCAAGGTTGAAATATGGCTCAGAAAAAACGATGAAGCTGGCTCAGAGCTTGTATGAGTCTGGTCATATCACCTATATGCGGACAGACTCGGTTACATTATCAGAAGATTTTTGCTTGGATACGCGACAATGGTTACTTAATCACGATCCTCAGAATGTGCCAGAGCGTGTAGCAACTCAAAAAAGTTCATCTGGAGCGCAAGAAGCACATGAGGCAATTCGACCAACTCATGTAAACAATACTCCTGATAGCTGCTTGACGGACAAAAACAAAAGAGGCTGAAGCAAAGATTAGGCGGGAAGCAGAGCCTGACTTAAGCTGGTAAGTTACTACACAAATCAGCAACAACATGACTTCAACTTCCCGTCTTTATGATGCAATGAATGCCTTCCTGCGTCAACGTGACATCCAGTGGCGCGATGTCCGTCACTTGAAAACTCTCTGCTGGATGATGGTCGGCATCTTAGAGAGCCAGAGTGTCCATCTCAATGGCTTTGGTGTTTATGTCAACAGTCGCGCCCAGTTTGCCCAATCCCACCAACGCCGATTTCGGCGCTGCCTGTCCAACCGTCGCATTGATATCGCTGCCACTCACCATACTCTAGTGCAACAAGCCTTATCAAAGTGGGGCAAAAAGCGACTCTACCTAAGTTTGGATACGACCGTTGTGTGGAATTGCTTCTGCATTGTCTGGGTTGGTGTGGTCTACCGAGGACGTACGGTTCCAGTCGCTTGGCAGATTGTGCCTCAAGCTAGCAGCAGCGTCAGGTTATGGATAATTCAGCGGGTCCTCCGGCAAGCCTCACGAGTGATCCCGCAAGAGGTAGAAGTAGTGTTTTTAGCAGACAGAGGCTTTGCTGATGGCAAGTTGATGAAATATCTGAGGGAGACCTTGCATTGGCACTTCTGCATTCGGATTAAGCGTTCCTTCCAGTTTCAGCTTGAGGGGGAATGGCGCAAGGTGTCATCGGTGTCTCTTCAACCGGGGCAGGCTTATTTCACACCTGCGGTTGTGATTGGTAAAACTAGACCTTACTGTGATGTCTATCTTGCATTTGCTCATGACCAACAAAGTGGCGAAGATTGGGTCATTGTCAGTGACCAACCGACAACACTCCAGACCTTTGCTCAATATCGCCTCAGATTTTGTGTAGAGGAATCATTTTTAGACCTCAAGTCCAATGGCTTCAATCTTGAAGCATCCCGACTGCGAGACAAGTTTGCACTCTACCAATTGTGCGGAGTAATAGCGCTGACGACGGTGTTTTTAGTGTTGCAAGGAACGCAAGTTGTCGCATCAGGCAAGCGTCGTCTAGTGGATGCCCATTGGAATCGTGGCATGAGTTATCTCAAGCTAGGGTGGAATTGGGTTCGTCTTGCCATGACTCAGCAGTGGACAATTCAGATATATCCATTTTTATCGAGTCTAGCTGACCCTCAGCCTGCCTTTGCTTCTAAGCGTCAACAGGAGGATTCATTTAAACGTGAATTCACCGTCCTTAACCGCATTCCAGCTTCTTAGTTTTGTCAGTCAAGCAGCTCCTGATAGTCTAAGGGCGAAATTAAACGAGGATGAGGCGAAACTATATAGCCTGATCTGGAGCCGCGCGATCGCCTCGCAGTGTAAAAATGCCCAGTTACAGAAGACTCGGATTGTTACGCAGTCGGGTACAGCATTTTGGCAAGCACGAGGTCAAGTAGTAGCATTTTCCGGCTATACACGCTACTGGAACGATTTATCAAAAGATTCACAACTGCCCATAGTACAGCAGCAGCAAAAGTTAACGCTTAAAGACGCTGGTTCCGAGAAGAAGCAAACACAGCCACCACCACGATACACCGAACCAAAGCTGGTGCAAGTGATGGAGAAAAAGGGTATCGGTAGACCTTCCACTTATGCCCCCACAGTCAAGGTACTACGCGAACGTAACTACGCCAATTTGTTAAAGGGATGCCTACAGCCTACCCAACTGGGCATGGAAGTTGATGAGTTTTTGGGCAAAACACTACCCAAAATGATTCAGCCTGAGTTTACCGCCGAGATGGAAGCTCAATTAGATGCGATCGCGCTCGGTAAACAAAACTGGGAAAAGTACCTGATTAACTGGAATGAGACATATTTTGCACCAGCCCTCAAAGCTGCCTATCAGTCATTAGGGGCAACCCCAGGGGGTGCTTCACGTAAAAGTAGGTCATCGTCAAGTGATAGTAGACAAGCAGCGTTGACAGAAATTCACTGCCCGAAGTGTGAGTGGCTGATGCAGAAAATTTCCTGTCATTCCGAAAAGCTACAAAGTGACCACTTTCTAAAATGCTCGAACTCTTCTTGCGGCGCTGCTATGTTCTGGTCAAATAAGCAGCAGGGATACGAGTTGCCCTATTCCAACACTCAGTCTTCTGCCCAAAACAACAATAGCCCAAATCGCAGAACCAACAAGGCTTCAACAAAAACATCAGCTACTAAAAAATGGCTACCGCAGAACACAGATGGTACTTCTTGCCAGGAAAGCTCTAATCCACAAGCCGCTACACAGTATCCCTGCCCTGTATGCGCTCAACCACTTGAATTGTATGAATACAAGAAGGGGAACGAACTTAAACAAATGCTTCGTTGCTCAGATCCTTTGAAGAGAAAGCAGGACGACCATAAACAAGCTGTTTATTTTGCTTCTCGTGGAGTATTTTGGTCGCCCGTTCATGGTGAAGTTGGCAAGTCTAACAGTCCCCAAAAAGTAGCTTCACCCACTAAATCTAATCAACCAAGCCGTTCGGTAAACAATACGTCTACCTCTGTTAATAAAAATGCCAAAAGTTCGGAAACCGTTGCCTCACTACCTCAACAAAACTTGACTGAACATCTATGCCCTGTGTGTCAGAAGCCGCTAGAACTTTACAACTATACTAAAGGAAATGAGCCTCATCAGATGCTACGTTGCTCTGACGCTTCTGTCAGGAGGAAAGACGACCACAAAGACGTAGCTTTTTTCGCTTCCCGTGGCGTGTTTTGGTCGCCTAAGTTTGGTGAAGTTGTTAACCATAGAGTTAGCAAGTAAACTACCGTTAGCTACAACTACAGCTAAACTTAGCAAGGGAATTTTAAGGAGCAGAACATAAGTTTAGATCAGGTACTAGACTTGAAACATAGCTCCCACCGCCAAACCAGCCCATCCTCTGGATCATTATACTCACTGACGAACTGCATACCGACTTTCTGAAGCACGCGAGTCGAAGCATTGTATTCGGGGAGCGTGTGGGCGATAACAGCCTGGACGCATTTTGCGTCTCTTGCGCGATCAATAAGCGCTGTAGCCATAGCAGTTGCGTAGCCACAACCTTGAAACGGCGGAAAGGTAAAATAGGCTATCTCGACTTGACCATTGCTATCTGGTTTACCCTTGAATCCACAAGTACCGACAATCTGCTGTTGTCCGTTAGCGGCGAGATAGCAACCCCACTCGTGAGTATCGCCGATTTTAGACAAGAATAACTTGATCTGGCTTGCTACATCTTGAACTAAGAGATGCAGGTCATTAGAAATGGTATACGGAATCAGGGCAGTTTCAGGACTAATAATAATCTGATTTAGCAGCGCCATGTCGAGCTTGATAAGTGAAATCACGTTCATTGCCTCAAGCAGCGTATTTCCTAATATTTAATGTTTAAGTTTGATTGGTGGCTCATACTTGAACAACCCGTTGCACGTCTTAGCGCCATTCGATTATCCGCCTCAAATATCCAAGTTAGACTCTTTGTTTTTCTGCTCCTGCATTACTTGCTGCAAAACGCTTACGCACTTCTTAAGCCCTTCCAAATCCTTCGGTGTCAGCAGTATATTCCCGCAACCAACTTGAAGGCGATTTCTCTTCAATGATTTCTGGCAATGTATTTCCCATTATTTAATACTCCCGCTAATTAGTAGGCGCTATTTGTAATAGGAATTGGTTGTTTATTTTAACTTATTTCTCTGTTGTTTTAAGCAAAAAACTGGTCTGGATTTTTCAATTAAATTCGTTATTAAAGCTCAGATTGCTCTACAATCTCTTTCTCCTTTATTGCCTCCAGCACCCGCTCAAACTTCTCCACATCTCTTTGGGTGATGCTGCCTTGAAGATTGCCATTAGATAACTCTAATATTGTTGACTGCCGTTGGCTGCAATCTATTCGCATATCTAAACCAATCTTAGTAAAAGTGTACCATCCGCCAGTCCACGACACATGATCTGAGCTTTGGTTCTTAGCAAACGCAGAGAGGAGCCTGATCCCTAGTTTCACTGCTCTTTTATTCAGCTGCTCTTGCTGTATGCTATCTGCGCTATGAGCGTTTATTCCATCTTGAATTTCAATTTTCGATGAGATTGGAGAGCTAATCACCTCAACTTCAGCCTGTTGTTTCTCCACGCGCTGCCGCGCTGCTTCAATGTTTTTCTGTTGCACATACCCAGGTGTAATGGCTTTAATATGGTCAACATACGCTTGCACTTGCTCAGGGCTTTCCAGTGTTCGCGCGTGGTCACTCTGGCGGAGGAAGCGATCGCCATCCATCATCTCGCCGCGCTGCAACGCTAGCAGATAAACTTCTACATCCTTATCTAATTGGGAAAGTTGAAAATGCTCTTTGGTGACAGTCTTAGCGAGTAACTTGTATTGAGTCCGATAATGGGCTTTCTTTTCTCCCTCGCAAGAGCCAACATTAATCTGTGCTTGGGTGTAGGCTAATGCCCCCTGATTCACTATTAAGTCATCTAACCCTTTATTAAGATTGCCATCCCACTTCACAACCTTGCAAGCACACCCACGAGCTTCAAGTAATTCAATCCCTCTGACCATTTCTCGGCGCACGTTCATGACTGTGGAGACTTTAATGTCTTGGTCGAAAGCAAATTTAAACTCTCGTCCTGGCGTTGCAAAGACAGCAATTGCTTCATTGAGTTGGCGTTGAGGTAAGCGGTTTTTCTCCTGGTCATTAGCCAAATAGAGGGCATTGACCCCTGATACTCCAATCGTTACTTCCCCCTGGCTCAAACTTGAAAGCGTCTTTTTCCAACCCTCGGTAATCGTGATTGGGATCTCTTTATGCTGATAGACAACATACCAAAAACCACTTGCTCGTTCTGCTGATGTTGGTTCCACCCCATACTTGGCATAAATTTTCTCTGCTAACTCATCAGGGACTTCGGGTAAATACGGTGAACGTGCTACACCTACCGGATGCTCATACTTGATGTATTGAGTCTCGCCCTTCTGCTGAGTTTTCTGCTCATCAATCCTGGGGTGATCTGGCTTAAAGCATCCCCAAGGATTGAGCGCTGGTCTTTGACCTGGTTGAAGAGTTGGAAGCGATCGCGCATCAACTCCAGCTTTACCCCACCATCCGCCTTCAGCAACTTGTTCGTAGCGATTGATCAACTTCGCCATCGGCACAGTTACGAACTGCCCTGAACCCATCGTCTCCAAGCGATCGCTCAACAGAGACTCCAGGGCGCTACGACCTGAAATACTTTCTGCATTCATGGCAATCAATTGGGGATGGATGGCGCTTTGCTTAAACTCCTGCCAATGCTTCAAGGTGATATTTAAAGGTGGTTCATCCGAGTATGCTGGCTTCCAGAATGGCTCCAATTTCTGCGGCTGCGGTGTAGTGCTTAGACCTATCCGCTTTAATTCTTCTGCTACTTGCTTTAGCTGCTCTGCGCCTGCCCCCTCTGCAAAGACTTGATTTGAACGCAGCGAGCGCACAGTTTCGGCTAGCTGTTGTAACTGTGGGTGATTGCGAACCAGCTCGTCCACTCGTTCAACACCAGAGCGAAGAGATTGCAAGTGTTCTGTAATTGCTTCTGCTGCGTGTCGTTCGTAGATAGTAAATGCCCGTTCCTTCATCCCCCCGAACTTGTAGTTAAGGACTTGGTTGTTTAGCCCTGTAGTGCGTTCAGCTAAAGCCTGTAGCTGTTCTAGCAAGCCAGGAAATTGAAACTGTTGCTGGGCATTGAATGAGTGAACTGTTTGGGCAAGGGAAGCGATTGCGTCCTGGCGCTCCAGATTGAGAGCGAGTTCGGCAATTTCTGATAGTGTGTCAGAGAGGGATGTTTGAGCTTGCTGCTCGGAGAGCATCTGAGCCATTTCGGTGATGCCCTCAAACTTATATTGATCAGCCTCACTACTGAATTTTTCAAGTTGCTTGGTCAGCATTGCCACTTGGTCTACCAGTCCCATGTCTCCTAATTGCGACTCAGCCTGGACTGATTGCAAATTTTCCACTAGCCCACTCATACCTGCAAACTGAGTTGGTACTTTATCAGTGAATTTTGACAATTGTTGAGTGAGAGCGACAAGCTTTGTGTCCAAACCTTTTTCGGTCAATAGCTGTTCATCGTTGACCGAATTGAACATTTGGGCTATTTCGGTGATGCCCTCAAACTGATATTGACGAGGTTCACTACCAAGCCTTTCAAGTAGAGCCGTGAGCGCCGCTACCTGATCTACCAGCCCTATGTCTAGTAATTGCGACTCAGCCTGAACTGACTGCAAAGTCTTGACTAGCCCACTCATACCTTCAAACTGAGTTGGTACTCTATCAGTGAATTCTGATAATTGCTGAGTCAGAGCAACAATTTTTGCGGTAAGGCCTGTTTGGGTCAATAGCTGTTCATAGTTAACCGAATTGAGTACCGCTTCTAGATCACCAAAATCAAATGTTTGTCCGCGCTCAAATTGCTGGACAGCCTCACTCACTTTGGCGATTGCCTCTGAAAGTTCTTGTTCGGACTGCCAGTTTAGAATAGCTTGAACAAGTTGTTGAGTTTCAGGTCGCAGATCATCAACTAGGGCAGCTGCATCAATTGCCTCATCAAAGCGTGACTGAAGCACAGATTCAGCAATAGACTGTTCACTCCGCCATTGCTTGATAGCAGAATCAACTGCTTCAAGCTGCTGCATCTTGCCTGTTTCTGCCAGCACTTGGGTAAGTTGATCTAGTTTTGTCTGAATCTGCGTCAGACCTTTAACTAAGCTAGCTTCAGACTCTTGTTGTGTTACTGCTGCTGCAAGTTCTGTTAATCCCTCAAACTGGTACTGTCTGGGTTCTGGATTTAGCTCTTCAATACGTTGAGTCAGTGCAGCTAATTGAAGATTTAGACCACTTTCCTCAAATATCTGTTGATCATTAACTGATTGTACCGTCTGTGCGAGGTCGGCTAAGGCTGCTGTCCATTGTCCATCAGTTGACCATTCTGAGAGCGCATCGGCAATTGAGTCTGTCCGTTGTGGGTAATTTGCGTCTTGTTGTCCATAATTTCTGTGTAAGCTGACATCACCTCCTTCTTGACCTGGAGTTGTACCATGCTCGTATCCTCTAGTTTGGTTGAGAGCTTGTTCATTGCCTCGACTAGCGCTTGGATCGATTCGCTCATTTGATCCGATTTCTGTTGCTCTAGAGCTTCCTTGAACTGAGCGATGAAAGCGTCCAGCATCTGTTTCACTGTTAACGGGATGGTGTCCATCTGCTTTCGCATATACGTCTCTTGGTTCTTGTTCTCCTTCGCGGCTGCCGTGTTCTGGGCTTTCAATTCTGCCACGCTCTCGGTCAAAGATGCGATCGCTTCCAATAAAACTGCGTTGCTGGTTGTCATAATGCTCTCCAATTAGTTCTAGAGGATTGTCTTGAGCTACACTTTTTTCTACCCATTCGTGTAGTTTCTCCAGGTTTTCAACATAAACTTTGATGTCTTTGGTCTGGCGCGAGATTTTCACGTAAAACGGTTCTTGGGCGGAGGTCGGGCTGTTCGTGGCAGCGACGATAACCCTCTGTGCTGTAAGTCCTTGGGCGCTGTAGGCTGTGGAAACGTTAGCGTAATCAAGACCCAATGGCATGGAGCCGTCAACTGTCTCTTGTTTACCATTCTCGTCAACGATAGTAAGCTTCTTGCCGTCGATAGCTTTAACGATGAATTCTGTTCCATTGATCTGGCGAGCTTTTTTATTTGTCACGTTCCACCGCAGGCGATCTCCTACGGCAATAGCAATATCTTGAGTACCAAAGACTTCTTTATCCTTGTAAAGAGAAGGATCGAACCAAAACAGGCGACCACCCTCTGTTTCAACTAGAAGTTGACGGTCTTTAATACCGACGACTTGATAAAGCTTGCCCTTTTTAAGAGGAGTGCTTTTGTAGTCCCGTGTGAGTCTAATTAGATCGCCCTTGTTGTAGTTCTCAAATCGTTGTTTTTGCTCGGTAGTCAGTTGCCGATTTACTAGCTGTTTGAATTGACAATCTTCTCCCAAATTGCCTTCTGCTCTCAATCCTTGGCGTAAAGCAAGGGTTATAGCTAATCGCTCGGCATTCGTCCCCGTCACAATTAAAGTTTCAGTGCGTTCTTTGACCGACAACGATAACCATTGCTCTGCTATTGCTTGCGTTCTATCCTTTCTTTGGGGAATTTCTTGCACATAGCCATGCTCAACAAGCAGACTAAGAGCATTTGCGGCATGACCATCTGCAATCAGTTCAACTGCTCGTTTCTGGACTTCATTTTTCTGCCGGATGATTTCTCTGAGGCTGAAGGTGGTTGCACCATGATCTATCAAGGAGCGCATCGGGCTACCTGCTTCAACAGAAGGATTTTGCTTCGTGTCCCCGACTAATAGGATTCGCGCTCCAACTGCATTTGCCTTATCTAGCATCGTTTCCATCTGACGAGCGCTGATCATCCCAGCTTCATCTACAATCCAGAGTTGGTTAGCTACAGTCTCCGCGTCTTTGAGAACTAAAGTTTCAACTGTGTTTGTCTCAATCCCAAGCGATTCTTCAAGAATCGAGGCCGCCTTGATTGTGGGGCTATATCCCCTAATACTGACATCTACCCCAGACTTTTCAATCAGCCGCTTCAGTTCACGCATGGCGGTTGTTTTGCCAACACCAGATAGTCCATGAAGCACAAGATGTTGGTCAACTGCACTTAATGTCTTGGCAACCGCCAGGGCAAACGCATCTAAATTCTGAATGTCTTACACAGTAAGATTTTCAAGAATCGATAAATATAAATGCTAAACGTCTAAACCCCTTTCCTAGTCTGCCTTTCAAAAATAAGATGCGTTTGCCCTGTGGCAACCGCCGTCGCTTGTCCAGAATTCAGCCCTGCCCCTTCAAGTGAGCGCCTTGCTACGGCTTCACTCATAATCGGATTAGTCTTGCCTTGCCCTGACATCCAGCCTTTGACAGTCTTCGTCTCCCGCTCAATCGCTTCAACCGTAGTAAATCTTTTCCCTAATGGCAGTAATTCTTTATGCCGAGCGATCGCCCAGTTAAGCTCCTTAATCCCGAAGGTTTGAATATGGTCAAAAACATATTGATAAATATCTTCTCGACTAAAGCTTACCGAACGCTCCGATAGGTGTCGGATGGCGCTCTGTAACTCTTGTTTCGCTGAACCCTGTCCAAGTGGCTCCACACTCGGATGCTGGAGTGTGGGATTGTCAATTGCCATTACAGCCGCTTCTTTTCGCCATCTGGTCTGAAGTTCTGCTAATGTTTCGTCAATCCGCTTAGTCTTCCGTGTCGTTAGTACCGCACCATCTCGATTTTCAGCATTAACTTCTAATCCACGCTTTTGTAAGTTTTCTACTATCTGACGTGAGCGTTTACTGAATTCTGCAATTTGCTCTTTTGTGTATCCTTTGATTTCAAAAGAATGTCCCTTCTCTAAATCGGTTTCAGAGATTTCATACCCTAGCTGTTGAACTTTTTGAGCCAATAGTTGACGGTAATAACTCCCCAGCCACTCAGCGTCAACGATGCTCTCGTGCCAAAGTGAACGCCATTTGCCATCGCGACAGTGTGTGCCATTCATGATCACGCAATGGCTGTGTAGCTGCATATCCATCTCGCGTGAAGTGTGGTGCGGGATGATCGCCGCTATTATATTCCCCGTGTTAACGACAGAGCGATCGCCATCCACTTGCAACCGCGCTTGGGCATACATCTTTTCCACTACATCCAGCGTTTCTTTAACAGATTCCATGTGAATATCAAATAACCGAACATCACCACCCAAGTTCATTGCCATTGAGAATGATTTCGGGGCTGACAGAGTTAAGTCGTGCGCTAACCGCTCTTTGGTATTTTTGTTAGAGCGTTCTCCTCTGATGCGCTCCTCTGTCCCTGGCTGATAGCCGTAAAACATTTGCCTAAAATCTTGGCGTTGAACACATCCCTCAAGCCCAAGGGTAGATGCTCCTTTTCCATGCCAAATAGCCTGCGTCATTTTTGACGAAGATGAGCTGCTGTAATTAACCTCGTCATCACCAAGGCTTTCATCGTTGGTGTAATAATCTTCCTGCTCTTGGTTGTGTGAACTAATCGTACTAATGCTTCTCACGCTTTGATTACCAATCGGAACAGATTATCTATGTTCAGCGCTCAAAATTTTTCAAAACCGAGTAACTCTGCTTGTACTACATAAAAGTTTCAAGCGTACTATGATTAACTCCAAATTTGAGCATTTTTCAAAGTGTCGTGTTGCAACTTTGTGTGGCGATGGGTGTGTACCCAAAAAGCCTACTTTAAGATAGCACTAAAAATCCTTGGATTCCTTGCTGTATCTGGCTTTGATGCAAGTCTTGTTTGATTTTTGCAATTTTGATATTACTCCTGCCAATAAATAAATTAAGTTTGCAAAAACTGGCGGTTTTCTGACAAAAGATTGCGTTGATCTGACAAAAGATTGCGTTGATCTGACAAAAAAACCTTAATTGGCGTATTCCCTAAAATGTGAAGTTTTGAAAAGTTTTTAGTAAGTTACTCCTGGTTGTTCGGTTTTGAAAGTTGGTTGCTATTTAGATTTAGATGTATTGGAGAATGCTATGAAAAGTCCTCGGAGCGCTGGGGGCGATGGGGTAACACCGAATGTCTTATCTTGGACAGTTGGAGTAGATGTTGGCACTAGCGGCACAAAATCTTGTTTCTTTGGTGAGTCTCCTGAATACCCGTTCAAGCCGATTGAAAAGTTTTTCCTTGTCTCTCCCTATGTACGCGAATTAACGCAGGCAACTTATAATGATGCCCTGGAATACCAGGGTGATAGTCAGGGTAGCTTGGATTCAACTTTAGTTTCTTTCATTAATCCTGATTCGGGCGAGCGCGTGTTCTGGGAGTTGGGAGAAACTGCGGCACGACCTGGCTTCTTGCAGGTGGCATCCCGAAAGTTTGAGTTTTGTCTAGCGAAGGTGTTTGGGCTGCTTGGTTATTTGGTTCATCAGTATTTGCAGACGACCGATGCGATTAATTTAAATCTGGGTGTACTACTGCCGTTAAATGAATTGGAGGATCGGCATCTATTGGCTCAATGGATTAGGCAGACAATAAACGATTTTGAATTTAATGGGGTGGCAATCCGGAATATGAAGTTGGCGACATTCGATTGCAAGCCGGAGGGGTATGGTCTGTTTCGGGCTTATTCTGCGGAGCGAGTTTTGCTGATTGGTCATCGGGATTCGACCTGGCTGTGTTTCAATAGCGGCAAGCTGAATACAAAGCTATCTCGTACTTTGCCGGAAACAGGGATGCATGACTTTATCCGGTCTATTCGTTTCCCGATATCAAATGAGTTACAAGCTGCTAAAGTTCTTAGTTTGGCTGGTCGCAAGCTCAAGCAAAAGCCATTGATGGAACTAACTCAGACACGCTCTCAAGCGGAATTTGAGCAGCTACAACAGGCGATCCGACAGGCGCATAGTCAGTATTGGGTGGATAGACGCTCTCAGTTCAGTTCCTTGACAATGAGTAATTGCCAGACGCTTCCAGTATCGGGTGGCACTGCTCACTATTTTTCGGAAGAACTTAACCAACTGTTCGCTAAGGAGTTTAAGGTGCAACTTCACTGGTGCAAGAATCTTCACAATGAATTTCGCAGCCGATTCAATCTCGGCTTTGGCAACGACGAGCTGCTATACCGTTTTGCAGACCCTTACGCTTACACAGTATCGCTGCCAGCTGTTGAACGGTATGAAGTGAAGTCGGTAGCAGTTGTAGGGGAGTCAGTCAATGTCTAGAAAAGTGCCGAAAAGTTTGCGAGTCGTTCTGAATGTAGATCCAAGCCTTTCGACCCCTCTGGGGGCGGCGGAATATTACCTTTGCTCCGGTGAGGTTAGACCCCTAGAAGCATATCAAGCTGCCATCAGTTGCCTCCTCGCTCCACTTGGTAAAGCTATCAGTGGTTGCTCCCAGGCTGAGATTGCAGAGGCGATCTCTATTTCGAGAACTCAGTTTGAAATTTTCATGGTTCTAGCTCAAAACCGTTGCCAAAACAGTTTCGACAATTCTGTTCGCTTTTGTGAGTCCAATGCAAGTTCATGTATAGAGAACGTTAATCAACTTACTTCGGGCATGACAAACGTTCATCCGGTTCAAGATGATGACTTTGAAGAAAACCTAGACCTAGAAAATGAGAGGCTTTGATATGTCAGCTAACACAATCCATAATTCTTTCAAGGAAATTGCCAAGCGCTACTCTATTGATGAAGACCAAATTTCTCCAATCCTAGAATCAATCAAAATCAAAAGTTCAGCTAAACCATCTGATGAACAACTGAGAGGATTTGAGCAGGTTTGCCAAATGGTTCAGTCTGGGATAGAACTTGATGTTGCAGTGCAATCCATTCATGAACAAGCTAAGAACAATAACTTGGCTCAACCAGAAAATGGTGAGGCGTTGCCTGCTGCTCAAGCTCAACTTGAAGTTGAGGATGGGATAAAAGTCCAAATTGACAATTATGCTCTTGAACTAGCTGAACGCGCAGCAGACGCTAGTGTGGCAAAAATTCCCCAAATGGCGATTGAGGAAGAACAACGCTTTCGCGAAGCATTTATCCAACGCTTTCGTCAGCGCCTAGCTGAACGTCTGCAAGACCCCAGTGTTAAACAGCAATTTCAGGCAATGATTGAGGGTGAAGATATGGGAAAGTTGCCAATGCTCTCACCGAGTCCGACCTCGAATATGGCGTTGCCCAGCAATTCGTCTTCCAGCAGCTAAATATTTTTGTCCATCAACATCAGGGTGCGCTCAACAGTAGAGAGCGAACGCTGAGACTTAAAGAAGAGGAACATACTCAGAAACTTCGTCAGCGAAAGCTGATGCGCTACGAGTTAACCCTTTTTCTCGGCTCAATCGGTGCGCTCGCTACTGTATTTTTGCTTGGTCTGAGCATCGGTGCGGTTTCAGGAGTTAATCTTCCCGATGGTACTGTCTGCCGTCAATCTAACTTGCCTTGCAATTGGCTCCGCTTCCGCCAACCGAAGGGCATATTTTAGCCACTGGTGGGTATTGACGTTATTTTCAAGCGAATTTCCCTCAAAGAAAAGACATCTTTATCTGTCGGACTCCAAACATCCTCTTACATTTGCCAAACTAAACTTTAGGTGAAACTTTGTGCTTTCCACAGAGCAAGTTCAAATATTGTCTACTGAAATAGTAGTAACACCGCCAGCACTTAGACCTTACCAAAAGAAGTTTATTGCTGATATCTACGCTCACATCAAAGTGGGAGCTAAACGTATTCTGGGTGTAGCTGCAACTGGCAGTGGGAAAACTGTAGTAATGGCACAGGTGATCGCCCATGCTGTTGCCAAAGGCAGGCGGGTAATGATTGTAGTTCATAGGGACGCATTAATTGAGCAAAGTTACTCTGAGCTTTGCTCGTTCGGATTAAACAACTGCGGCTTTATCAAATATGGATGGCAGGAGAACCGAGATTCCCTGATTCAAGCTGCTTCAGTTCAAACTCTCCCTAAACGAGATTGGTGGCATCAATACCCAGTTGATCTAGTAGTGCTAGACGAGGCGCATTTGACAGCCTTTGCCTCCGTAACAAAACAGATGATGGCTGAAATTTATCCGCAAGCTATCTATTTGGGGCTTACTGCTACACCTTGGAGGCTAAACAAGAGAGAAAGCTTAGGTGATATTTTTGAAGCTGCCGCTTTTGCGCCAATGCCCTACGAGTTGATAAATTCCGGTTTTTTGGTCAAACCTGCTTATTTCAGCCCCAGCGTTACTGACTTAAAGAAGGTTGGTACGGCGGCGAATGGCGATTTCGATCAAGGTCAGCTTGCCTTAGCGTGCGATCGCCCAGAATTAATTCAACAAATAGTACGTGATTGGCATAATTTGGCATACGGTCGGCGCACTATTGCCTTCACTGTGAACGTCTCTCATGCACGTAATTTAGCTGCTGCTTTTACTGCTGCTGGAGTGCCATCCGCTCACGTAGATGGCACTATGCCGCCCAAGGTAATCAATTACATTTATGCCCAGCTAGCAGAAGCTAAAATCCTGCTACTCGCATCGTGCCTCAAGGTAACGGAAGGTTTCAACTTACCGAGTGTGAGTGCAATTATTTCAACACGCCCCACCCACTCAAAGTCCTTGCATTTTCAAATGCTTGGTCGTGGACTACGACTATCACCTAAGACGGGTAAAACAGATTGTATCGTTCTTGATTCTAGTGGTAATGTCCAGCGTCACGGGTTTGTTGAGGATATTAAGCAAATTAGCTTAGAGCCAGGATTTGACTCGACAGGGGGTGAGGCTTCCAAGAAGGTTTGCCCGCCTGAACACGGCGGTTGTGGTGCAATCTTGTATGCCTTCCACATGAGATGTTGTGAATGCGGTTATATCTTTGAACAGCCTAAAAAAGTATATCTAGTCCCAGAACTGGAACAACTGCTTAGTTCTGAGGATAAAGAGCGATATCAGTTCTATCGGAGTAAGTTACGCGAGGCTTACCAGAAAAGTTTTGCGCCTGGATGGGCAGCGATGATTTTTAAGGAGCGCTATGGGCATTGGTCGCCGGATGCTTGGGCAATCGGAGCCATTTTTGGAGACAACCCGAAACTAGAGCAACGAACGTATTATCTCAACCACCTTAGTGCGATCGCCAAACGCCTAGAAAAGCCTGAATCATGGGTACAACGGCAGATGGAATTAGAGTTCGGCTTTAAGCAAACTGCCTAAACACGGTCAAACATAAACACTTGCAGAAAAAATATGATGGATGATAAATTAGGCGGTTTGGATAATATACCCGCTTCTGAGCGCTCTGGTATCAGTATCGAATGGCACGAAGATAAGCAAAAGTTAATAGTGTTAATAGCTACACCCTTAATAAATAGGGGAAACTGCAATTTAATTTGCCCATCATCTTAATGCTGTTGGCTTCAGGGTTTCTAACCTGCTTCTCATGTCATAAGATATACTGCGTAAGTAAGCTTTAGGACAAACTATTCTCCCTTTGGCTATGTACACTAGCTTACAAAAAGGGTAGGATGATGCGGGCATAACAGCATAGACAGAAGTTCACCTTACAAGAGATCGCTCTAACGAGAGTATCTCTACGTCGGTAGTCTTGCTCATGTTAGAGAAAGCAGATTAAGGTAATTTTATGTCATCTCAAGCAGATAAAACTGAGGCTGAGTTAAAACAGTTATGGTCTGGGAAAGTACCGCCCCTGACTCCAGAGCAAATAGATATAGCGCTGCAACTGTGGCAGAAAATAAAAACCCGTAGAGAGCGAGAAAAAGGATAGATTTTTCTAATTCTTCTATTGTTGTCTAGTTTTGCACTAGCAGCAAGCATTTGTAAGGCTAAGAATTAGGAGCAAGTATTGGTTAACGAAAATCTCATTTCACCAGTGAAGCGGAATTAATTTGTCACGCTAGAAATAGG
>JAESFL010000514.1_pt1 | contig 25775 bp, 27 predicted proteins | sample 9269401 | NCBI WGS metagenome assembly JAESFL01 (sample SAMN14506025, study PRJNA617098) | algae metagenome | isolation source: Gloeocapsa sp. UFS-A4-WI-NPMV-4B04 and co-occurring heterotrophs from desert... | place: USA: Utah | collected 2006-10-01 | reverse complement strand
ACCTGGAGGAGCGCCTCAGCGACGAGATCGTCGGGCTGATCGCCGAGGGTGTAGGCGATATCGGCATCGTGGCCGGCACGGTCGATACCGGGCAGCTCGAGACCTATCCGTTCCGCAGCGACCGGTTTGTGCTGGTGGTGCCGCAGAATCACGTTCTCGCCGCCCGGCCGGGCATCTCCTTCACGGAGGTGCTGGAGCACGATTTCGTCGGTCTCGACCGGGCCAGCGCCCTCCAGCGCTTCCTCGCCGGCAAAGCCAGCCGCACCGGCAAGCCCATTCGCCTGCGGGTGCAGCTGCGCAGCTTCGATGCGGTCTGCCGCATGGTCGAGGCGGGGGTCGGCCTCGGCATCGTGCCCGAGACCACGGCGCGCCGCGCGGCCCGCACCATGGCGATCGAGGCGGTCGACCTCGAAGACCCCTGGGCCGCCCGCGACCTGACCCTGTGCATTCGCGCTCTGAAGGATTTGGCTCCCTCGGCCCGGCAGCTGGTGGAGCATTTGCGCAAGGGCACCTGAAGCAGGCCCATGTGCAGGCAGTCAAACGCCAAGGCTTCGATCCTCACATCGCCGTGAGGAGGGAATGACTCTCAGCGCAGAACTGTCATTCTGACTGGGGATCTTCAATCCCTTCGGAGGAAACAATGCGTGGAACGGACAGCCTATCGCTCACGGCCTTCATCGGCCTTCTGGCCCTGGCCTCACCCGGCATCGCCCAGGCGCAGACGGCCTCGGCCGACACCACTTTCTTCGTGACCAGCGTCGGATCCGGCAAGGGCGCCGATCTGGGCGGCCTGGACGGCGCGGACCGACATTGCGAGACGCTGGCCGAAGCCGCCGGCATTCGCGGCAAGATGTGGCGCGCCTATCTCTCGACGCAAGGCGCGAACGGCGTCAACGCGAAGGACCGGATCGGCCGTGGCCCATGGCAGAACGCCAAGGGCACCGTGATCGCCAAGGACGTGGCGGACCTGCACGGCGCCAACAACAACATCACCAAGCAGACGGCGCTGACCGAGAAGGGCGAGTTGGTGAAGGGACGCGGCGACCAGCCGAACCAGCACGACATCCTCACCGGATCGCAGCCCGACGGCACGGCCTTCGCGGGCAATCAGGACATGACCTGCGGCAACTGGACGAAGAGCGGCACCGAAGGCGCCGCCATGACGGGGCATCACGACCGCATGGGCCTCGACGAGTCGCCGCCGGCCAAATCCTGGAACTCGTCTCACGCGACGCGCGGCGGCTGCAGCCAGGACGCCCTGCGCGGCACCGGCGGTGCGGGCCTGTTCTACTGCTTCGCGGCGAACTGATCAGCGCATCGTGCGGACCCGGAGGGCCGCGTCAGCGGAAAGTAGTCCCGGTTTTCCGCAGAGAACGATGCGCCGCTCAAGAAGCATCGAATTGGATCCCAAAAGTGGTGTCCACTTTTGGGTCCGATGCTTAGGCGAAATCGACGGCCGGCATTGGGAGGCCGCGGCGGAGGCACGCGGCCTCGAGCGTATTGCGCAGCAGGCACGCGATGGTCATGGGGCCGACGCCACCGGGAACCGGCGTGATGGCCGAAGCGACCTCGGCCGCTTCCGCATAAGCCACGTCGCCCACAACCCGGGTCTTGCCCTCGCCGGCGGCGGGGTTCGGCACCCGGTTGATGCCCACATCGATCACGATGGCGCCGGGCTTGATCCAGTCGCCGCGCACCATCCCGGGCCGACCGACGGCCGCGACGAGAATGTCGGCGCCGCGGCACACCTCTGGCAAATCGCGCGTCTTGGAATGGGCCACCGTCACCGTGCAACTCTGGGCGATGAGCAGTTGCGCCATGGGCTTGCCGACGATGTTGGAGCGCCCGACCACCACGGCGTTGAGCCCGGCGAGATCGCGGCGCACCGACTGCGCCAGCAGCAGGCACCCCAAGGGCGTGCAGGAGACGAGGCCGGGCACGCCGGTCATGAGCCGGCCGGCATTGATCGGGTGGAAGCCGTCCACGTCCTTGGTCGAATCGATGGCCTCGATGACCTTCTGGGCGTCGATCTGTTTCGGCAGCGGCAACTGCACCAGGATGCCGTCCACGGCCGGATCGGCGTTGAGCCGGGCGACGAGATCGAGAAGCTCCGCCTCGGGGGTGGAGGCCGGCAGCACATGCTCGAAGGAGCGCATACCCACCTCGACGGTCTGACGCGCCTTGTTCTTCACGTAGAGCTGGCTCGCCGGATCCTCACCGACGATCACCACCGCAAGACCCGGCGTCACGCCCTGTTCGCTCAAGGTCCCCACGGCCCCGGCGATGCGGGAGCGCAGGCCCTCGGCATAGGCTTTTCCGTCGATGATCGTGGCGCTCATGGGTCTCGTCCTGTCACGGCGGCAAGGGCGGAGGCCAGCACCTCCCCGTCGCCTGAAATCACAAAGGTTTTCAGCCGGGCGGTGGCGCCTGCCTCCAGGCTCACCGCCGGGGCCGGGAGCCGCAAGGCTTTGGCGAGCAGGCGTCGGACGCCTTCGTTCGCCGCTCCATCCTCCGGCACCGCCCTGACCCGGACCTTCAGCACCGGCCGCCCGTCCGACAGCGTCTCGATCCCGTCGATGGCGTCCCGCCCGCCCCTGGGCGTCACGCGCACCCGGACCTCGAGGCCGTCCGGGCGGATGCGCCAGGGCATGGCCCGCTCTTAGAAGGCGATGGGCATCAGGTAGTCAATGATCAGGTTCTGGATGAAAATGATGAGCAGGATCAGGATGATGGGCGAGATGTCGACCCCGCCGAGATTGGGCAGAATCCTGCGGATCGGCCGCAACACCGGCTCGGTCACCGCATCCAGGAAATTCCAGACCGAGCGGACGAAATCGTTGCGGGTGTTGATCACGTTGAAGGCGACCAGCCAGCTCAGGATCGCCGAGGCGATGATGAGGTAGGTGTAGAGCTGCAGAGCCAGCAGAATGACGTTGAGGAGCGCGCGCATGGAAAACCTGTCAGGGATCGGCGTTGCTCATGTAGCGATTCAAGCGGGGCTGAACAACCCATAACCGCCTCACAAGGCAGCAACTTCCCAGCCTGGGCGGTGGGGGTGCCCCTCCTCCGGCCGATTGACAGACCAAAGCGGCCGGGCCTAAAACTTGCGCCACTTGGCTCGATTCAGTCGACCGGGGCTGTAGCTCAGATGGGAGAGCGCTGCAATCGCACTGCAGAGGTCAGGGGTTCGAATCCCCTCAGCTCCACCAAGTCTTCGATGATACTTCTTCATTCCTGAAATCGCGGCCTCTCTGCAACACAACGGTGTCGTACGCGCTCGCCGCTGACGCGGCCCTAAGCGCCTGGAACCATTTGGAAAACCGCTGCGATCATTGTCGTACTTCACCGTCGCACGAACCGCCCCGACCCCGTCCCTAAGGGCGTCCAACCGGGCTCTGGCTGCGTGGCACCGTCTGGCAATATGGCGTAAGGGCGCCTGTGGCTTTGCCCAGATCTGCGACGTTTACCTTGTGTCTTAAGGCTTTGGCGATACTATGTTGCTATGAGTTCTTCTGGGTCAAAGATCCAGATCAAAGGACATAACAATGGCTCTGACGGGGCGTTTTAATCTCCGGAAATCCTTTTCCGGACGGATCATTTTGCAGGTTGAAGAAGAAGTGGAGAGCGCATGGGGGCTCTTCTCACAAAAGCCCAAGTTCCGCAGACGCTGGCGGGATGCGAAGCCGATGGATCTGCCCGCGACCGAATTGCGTTCGCTGATGGACCTGCGCAACCGTCCGCATTCCTTCATGCAGGCCTTCGAGCCGACACAAGTGGCGCGTGCATCGGCTCATAAGACAGATCCAACCCCCTCAACAGTCGCCGGTTCTGCTTTACCTGCTGATGGGAACCCGGCGACAGCGCACTGACGAGTAGCCTAAAGCATCGGACCCAAAAGTGGATTTGCACTTATGGGTCCGATGCTTTGTTTTTTGAGTGAGAGCATCGTGTGAACCGGAAAACCGGGTCCACTTTTCCGCACGATGCTCTAGTCACCTCAGATGAAGTGGTTGGGCTTCCCCTTCGCCTTGGCATCTTTGCATCGGCCCCGCGGGAGCGCGGGACCGACTTGTCGCATGTCCGCTCACGCCCCGCGGCTCTCCAGATACACACGTGCCGACTTGAGGGCTGACTCGCATTGAGGGGTGCTGCCGAGAATGCTTTCGGGCGCGGTCTGGCCGGTCCAGACGTTCAGGGCTGTGGTCACGACCCAGAGGGGCTCGGCCATGGCACGATCGGCCAGCCCCGGCAGCGAGGCCTCGGCGCAGGTTCTCACCTGCGCGATGACGGCCTGGGGCGCCCGGGCCTGCGCTAGGCGCTCGCTCATTTCGGCCTGCAGCGGAGCGACGATCAGCAGGCTGACGAGGGAAGCCAGAAGTTCTTGGAACATGATCATCTCTGTGCGGCGGCCGGATCGAAAACGATCCGACATCACGCAAGCGCCACCGCTTCCTGCGTCAGAGGGGCCCGGATCAGGGGTCTGCTTGAAACGTAAGCATGAACCGCCGCCGTTCAAGATCAGGGCGGAATTGACGATGCCGTGCATCCCGTTGGGCGGCGCCCGTGTCGGATCAGCATCCGGGCATCAATGAAGGAATTTTCGCTTGCATATGGCGCAGATTCCTACTGCGCTATGGCGAGTTCACCTGGGTTTCCTCAATGACTTCATTTCGGCACCGGAGCCTCAAAGTTGCCGCGATTGATCCTGTATGAGCTGAGCCGCATATGAAAAGTGATTTGCGGATCGGATCGTCAACCTCATGAGCTCCTCGCCTCAGTCCCGAACCGATTTCACCTTTCCTTGGTCACCCGGCGATCAATCGCGCCATGAACTCGTCGAGAGGCTCGAACAGGTCTACAGGCTGTGCCATCTGCGCTGGCGTATCGTGGAGCAATACGGCGAGGCTGCGCGCCCGGTGCTTCGCCGCATCGGCAGGACACTCGACCAGACAGCTCTGGGTACTGCGTTGATCGTGCTCCCAAAGGTCTTTGCCGAATGGGACAGGCTGCGTCCCATCCTGATTTCGAACACCCGGACATTGCTTCCCTTCGTTCCGCTGGTGAAGACCGCAGAGGAAGAGGCCCTGGAGCAGGATCCAGTCTGGGAACTCCTGGGAGAGTTCAAGGCGCTTGCGCCGGATCAGCAGGACAAGGCCGCCAAGAATCTGGCGCTCCTGTGGGCCCAGTTCGAGGACACCTTCGGAGGCTTAAGCGGCTTCCTCGCGGAAACGCAGACCGAGCAGGCGCTCTATCTCGACAAGCTCGACCTGGCCTCCTGGCGCATGAGGCTCGCCCGTGGGTCGGATGTGGCCTTCCATTATGTCACGGTCGAAGTGATGCGGCTTTATGTGATCTGCCTGCAGACGGGGCGCTCGGACCGGGCAGCTCTCTCGCTTGCAACCTGCGCTGCCACTCTGATTGATCGCGGACGCATGATGACGCCGGCCATCACCCACCAAGCCACTGCTTAGGTGATCTGCAATGCGTGCTCGCGGAGAGTTGAGAAGAAGCGGCACCACAAAGAAAAGGCCTGAACGGGAGACCGCCAGGCCTTCGAGTTTCCAGAGAGAACCAAGGTATTCGGGAGAATAACGGCCAAGCCTGCAGCCGGTTCCTGGCCGGTGCAGGTTTTCCGGCCCCCTGCCCGCACCGCATCAACGCGGCGCAGCCTCAATCTCGTTCTGCTCGACGACGCGTTCGATCATCTCCGCCTCGCTCTTGATGCAGTAGAGCGGCACGCCGCCGGCTGTCGTCGGAAGCAGGCGCAGGATCCTGAAAGTGTCATGGGGAAGTTTTCGGCATGACGGGTGGGGGCGGACAGCCTCGCCGACTTTGAACACATGCGCGATCATGGTGGTCCTCCAAGCTGTGATGGAGCGGTGATGTCAGATCGGCCCGCGCGGGATGTCGTGCCAGTAATCCCGCATCTCCTGCTCGCGCTGGCGGTCGGGCCAGACGGTATCGTCACCGTAGAAGGCCGGCGCTCCCTGCACCTGCGCCTCAGTCACGTCGGTGCGGTAGCCTTCGAGCTCCTTGTCGTAGGACAGCTTGTCCCACGGGATCGTGTGGTGATGGACACCCAATCCGAACAACCCCCCGAAGGTCACGTCGACATAGAGCACGCGGCCGCTCACCTTTTCGATCAGCAGACGCTTGATCGTGCCGATCTGCCGCGCGTGCAAATCGTAGACGGCGGTGCCTTCCACCCGGTCGCTTTCGATCACCGGATGGGATGCGGTCGCGCGGTTGACGGGCCCCCACAGATAAAAGCCGTTCTCCAAGATTCCGGCCGCCACGATGGCGCGGCTGATGCCTTGGTTCCACGCCTCATCGGGGCCGATCTGCTGCGTGAGCGACCATGGCCCCAAGTCGGCCGGCAGGGCCTCGCCCGTGGCGCTCTCCGTAAATCCGCGGAGACTTGGCTCCGCCTTGGACTGAAACACGTAATAGGTTCTCATGAGCGCCTCCCCTGCACCAGGATCGATCGCACCGCCCCCTCTACGCATGAGCGGATGCAAGCCTGCTCATGCGGCGATTGTAACCCCCAATCGTTTTCCCTCAAACAGGGAACATCATGTCGCAAGGGCGCGGCTTGCATCGTTGGAAGAAAGATCGTTCGATGGTAAGCTCGATTTCAAGCGAAGTGGGCCTCTCACCGCAGGGAAGGAACAGGTGGCAGACTTGGCGATATCCTTGCTGGTCGTCCTCGCGGGCGCTGTCGGAATGCTCCTCCTGCTCCTGACCTGGTTCGGCAGCAGAAGCATCACGCCGGAGATCGAGGACGATCTCGACCCGATCCTGGGGCCCAAGGATCCAACGGCCATCTATGAATCGCACGGCCCCTTCATCCCCATGCCGGCTCATCTGAAGACGAGCGATCAGATGGTCGACTGGATGACCAAGGAATTGCCGAAGCTGACGGCGGAGATCGCGAATCCGCGCGGCTGAATCATCTGCTCGGCGGACACGAGTGTGGCGAGGCTTCAGGGAAACATCAGGGCCGAGGTCACGATGCTGGCGCCATAGGCCATGGCGATCAGAAGCGGTGCGACCATCGCCGCCGAGGCAAGCAGGAAGACCGACAAGCTGAGACTGCGCATGACATCCCTCCTCGTTGAGATGTCAGCAGCCTAACCTTAACCATGACCGCAACATGGCATAACCTTGGCCAAACCCGAGTAGCTTCGGATCGTGAGCAGCCATTCCAATGACTGCGTGACGAGGAGTCTCCGATCCCGCTCGTCTTTAGGCTTCCGGAAGCCTTCCCTCCGGCACGTCACGCGGCGCCGGGCGTGTGGCGATGTAGAGCGCAACGCTCCCCATGATGATCGCGAGAACGAAAGGCAGGACGGCGCTGGTCGTCAGCCACAGGATGAAACCGTAGGACACGGCAAGCATGCTCAGGGCATAGATCTTGGCGCGCCGCGGGATGGCCCGCTGATCGCGCCACGTGGTCAGCAGATGGCCGAAGCGGGGATGGCTGTAGAGCCGCTCGGCCAGAGCCGGATTCGAGCGGGCGAAGCACCAGACTGCCAGGAGAACGAACGGCGTCGTCGGCAGAACCGGCAGAAAGATCCCGATCACGCCGAGGGCAAGGCTGCCATAGCCCAGGCAGAGATAGAGTTGGCGCAGCATCCGGTTCGGGTTCCTAAGGCTGGCAGGAAGGATCATAACGCCTTTTGGCAGGATCGGTGCCAGCACCCTCGATCTACGCGATCTTTCCCGCCTCGGACAGGCAGGATGCTCGTGTGATGCGCAATAAGGGTTTGCAACCCGCTAAAGGATGCTGAAGCGCAGGGTGCGAATAAGAGTCCAGCGATTCGCCTTGACGGAGCCTTCACTCCCGCCCGGCCCTCCTGCGGCGCTACTGTCCGTCTCCACAGGCGCGGCAGGGCCACGAAGGCGGATCGCCCTCACGACGGATCCGGCTTCCTCGATATCCTTCCAGAAGACCCCAAGTTCGCTGCGCCAGTTCCGGGAGGTATCAGTCACATCAGCCTGAGCCACATCTCTTGAGAAGGCGCTGTGATGATCGACCATCTGGAGGGCTCCCTCGGTTCTCTTTTCTCGTGAGCGCGCAAAGCGGGGCTAGACTGATGCTTCTCCGGCCCGAGGACTCTCTTCCGTTACGGAAGGCGAAGGGCGGGATTCATCCGCGCGTTGTATGATGATCATAATATAAACATCATTCCCGCCGCAAGATGCAGGCCTTGGAAATCGTGTCGGGCAAGGATCTCAGGGTCGCGGCAAACCTGGATCGCGCTTGTGTTTGGAACGGCTGTCAGCTTTGGATGCAACTGACGGTCTGGCACCGCCTGTGGACACCCTGGCTTCGCAGTAGTATTATATTGCGCCCGAAGATCATGAATTCAGCCCCGCCATCCGGTCAGCCTGCGTCTCTTTCGGGAGAGTGAGACACCATGCGTTATGAAAAAGGTCATAAAGATGCGACCCGCAAGCGCATCATCGAAGTCGCCTCGAAGCAGCTTCGGAAAGATGGAGTGGGCGCCAGTGGCGTCGCCGGACTCATGGCGAGCGCCGGCCTCACTCATGGCGGCTTCTACAGCCATTTCTCGTCCAAGGATGCCTTGATCGAGGAGGCTCTGCATGATGCGATCGAGCAGGTGAAGACCTGGATCGGATCCGTTGCGGACTCGAACGAAAACAAGCTCGAAGCTGTGATACGCGCCTATTTGAGCCCGTATCATAGGGATAATCCCGAGACCGGATGCGTGGCCTCGACGCTTGCTCCGGAAATCGCGCGGCATTCCCCGGCCGTGCGCGAGATGTTCACGAAAAGCATCGGCGAGCATATCGAGATGGTCGCCGGACTCTTGCCTGCGAGCGCAGCCCCGGAGGCTCGGCGCTCGGTTGCGACGGCGATCATCGCCGGCACCACCGGCATGATCCAGCTCGCGCGCGCGGTCAACGACAAGGAACTTTCCGAGAAAATTCTCGAGGACGGGATCGCAGCCTGCCTGAGCCTCGCCCGCGCCATCAGCTCCTGACATCGCGGCTCGGATCAGCGCGCCAGATCCCGCTCCACCCCGGCTGCGATCTCCAGCAGCCGTCGATCCTGCCCGTGGCGCGCCACCAGCATGAAGCCCACCGGGCGCTCGCAGCCGGCTATGGGCAGCGAGATGGCCGTGAGGTCGAACTGGTTGCAGAACATCGGGTTGCGCAGGATGTGCCAGTCCGTCTTGTTGTAGAGCCTGTCGTCGGCCTCCAGCGGCGCGGTAAGGGGCGCCGAGACGGCCGTCGTCGGCAGCGCCAGCACGTCGACCGGGAGCAGACGCGTATCCATGGCGGCAGCCAGCGCCGCGCGCTGGCGGATCATGCGGATATAGACCGGCGCCGGAACGGCCCCGCTGCGTGCAATCGACCACCGTACGCGCGGATCGATCTCCGCCGCCTTGGTCTCCAGCCAGTCCGCATGAACCTCAGACGCCTCGATGGAAGCGATCGAGGCCGCGGCGGTCGTTTCCGTCATGGCCGTGAGCAGGTCGTCGATGCCGTGGTCATGGATCTTCGCGCCGGCCTGCGACAGGCGGCTCAAGGCAGCCTCGAAGGCCTGCTCCACCATCGGCTCCGTATCCGAGAACAGGCGTCCGCGCGGAATGCCGATCCTCAAACCTGCCAAGGAGCGGGGATTTACGGTCCACGGCTCCTCGCCGGCCATGACGGCATCGGTGGAAGCGCAGTCCTGAACGGAGCGCGCGAGCGGCCCCACCGAATCCAGCGACGGCGAGAGGGGAAAGACCCCGTCGAGCGGCACCCGATGGGCGGTCGGCTTGAACCCGACCACGCCGTTGAGTGCCGCTGGGATGCGCACCGAACCGCCGGTGTCGCTGCCGATGGAAATCTCGCTCGTGCCTTCAGCCACGGTGACGCCGGCGCCCGAGGACGAGCCGCCCGGAATGCGCAGGGGATCGGCCGCATTGCCCGGCGTGCCGTAATGCGGGTTGAGGCCGAGCCCCGAATAGGCGAACTCGACCATGTTCGTCTTGCCGAGAACGACGGCACCCGCTTGACGCAGGCGGCGGACGATGACGGCATCCCTCGTTGCCGGCGGCCTGTCGCGCAACGCGATGGAGCCCGCAAGCGTGGTCTCGCCCGCCACGTCGAACAGATCCTTGATCGAGATGATCGCCCCATCGAGCGTACTCAAGGAAACGCCCGCATGCCGGCGCGCATCGGCGGCATCGGCAGCCGCGCGGGCGGCCTCCCGATAGAGGCGGACGAAGACCCGCTCGTCGGCGGCCCGCGCGTCCAGACGCTCCAGGATGGTTTCGAGCTTGTCGCGGATGGTCGTCATCGGAGCACCTGAGCGGAGGCAGGATGATTCAGCTTAGCACCGGAGCCACGGTCTTCTGTCAAGCAGGACGGCACTGCCTTCTCACGACGCATAGCGCTGCCGGGTCTCCTCGGCCTCGTCGGTGCCGGCAACCATGGTGGCGATCGGGAAGGTGATCACGCAGCGGACGCCCGAAGGCGCAAAATCGAGCTTGATCTCGCCCCCGAGCTGCTGCGCCAGGCCGCGCTGAATGAGCTTGGTGCCGAAACCCTGGCGCTCCGGCTTTTTGACGAGAGGGCCGCCGCTCTCGACCCATTCGACCAGGAGGGAGGGCGGAGCGCTTCCGGACGTGAGGGCCCACATCACATGAACCTTCCCTTCTGGAACCGAGAGGCTGCCGTATTTGACGGCGTTCGTCGCCATCTCGTGAATGGCCAACCCCAAGGCCAGCACGGCGCCCGGCTGGAGGTTGATCCGCGGTCCTTTCAGGCGGATGCGCTGACGCATGACGTCCTGGTAGGGATCGAGCTCGCTCTTGAGCACATCCTCCAGGAGCGCGCCCTGCCATTGGGTGGTCGTCAGAAGATCGTGCGTTTTGGCGAGCCCGTGCAGACGATCCATAAAGGCGTTCCAGGCCGCCGGATCGGTGTTCTCGGCCGAACGGCGGGTGAGCGAGGCCACCGACTGCACGGTCGCGAGCGTGTTCTTCACGCGGTGATTCAGCTCGCGCAGCAGCAGCGCCTGCCGTTCGTCGGCGAGCTTGCGCTCGGTGATCTCCTGCGAGACGCCCACCATGGAGAGCTGGCCGTTCGCGCCGATCCGCGTGCGTCCGCTCACACGGATCCAGTGCTCGCTCTCGTCGGGCCAGATCGCGCGGTACTCCACCTGAAGGTCCGTGTTGGTCGCAATCGCCTGCGCGACGGCTTCGGCCTGCATGGCACGGTCGTCAGGATGGATGGCCGCAACCAGATCCGCGTAACTGAACGGCTCGTCGCGGCCGCGGCCGAAATTGGCCCGGCAGGTTGCGGAGGTGATGAAGGTGCCCGTCTCCGGAGTGAACTCCCATGAGCCGAAATGACCGGCATTGAGTGCCAGGCGCAGGCGGGCCTCGCTCTCCGCCATCTGGGCCAGAACATCCTCCCGGTCGCGCTCATGCGTGCGGATATCCGCCGACGCCTCTGCCAGCGCCGTCTTGATCGTGTCGAATTCCAGAACCTGCGTGGTCTCGGGTCCGGAGACCTCCTGGCGGCGGCCGAGGGCCTGGGCTGCCGCAACGAGCTGGTCGACGGGTCTCGCAATCGCGCGCGACAGAAGCGCTGCCAGGAGGAGCCCCACGAGGGCGACACCGGCCAGGATCGTGAGCCAGAACAGCGAGCGCTCGATCGATTGCGCCAGCTCCGAAGTCGGGATGCTGATGACGAAGGACCAGCCATAGGCCGGCGACCGGCTGAAAAAGGTGCGAACTGCAATGCCGTCGAGGGTGACGCTCTGGAGAACGCCCTCGGAGGACGCAGCAAGGGCCTCCTGGACATTGGCGCTGGCCGGTTGGCCGACGAACCGCTCCGGCGTGCGGGACCGGGCGACGATCCGCTTGCTGCGGTCGAGCACGGCGGCGTTCCAGCCATCCACGATCCGCTGATCGCGAATGATGTTTTGAAAAGCCTCGGGCGTGATGGCGAGCGACAGGATGTAGGCCACCCTCTCGTCGATGACGGCGGGGACGTCGATGGTGATGAGGCGCTGTCCGGTCAGGGAGCCGGTGTAGAGATTCGAGACATGGGGCTCGCGTGTTTCCTGAACCTGGCGAAGAACATCCAACCGATTGCTGTTGGGAAGTTGGACGCCATAAGGCACGCGGGTGTTGAAGATCGTCCGGCCGTCCGGCTCGAAGAGAGCGATCCAGGAAGGGTCTGCGAGACCAAGATCCTTCACCCGGTTGTAGAAGCCCTCGAAGTCGCCATGGGCCAGAGTCGGCGATTGGGACAGGACCCGCAGCGCCAGCACCGATTTGTCGATTTCCCGGTCGAGCAGCAGGCTTAAAGCGCGCGCGGTTTCCTGCATGCGCTGATCGACGGCCTGCTGCTCGGCCCTGTAACCGGAGTAGAAACCGCCCGCCGCCACCAGGATGATCGGCAGCGAGATGGCGAGCACCAGCCCCCACAGGACCTGGCGCAGGGATATCCTGGCTCTTCCGGGAAGACCCGTGGCGGCTTGCGCAGTGCTCGTTCCGGCTAAGGGTTCACGCGCCATCGTGCTAGCTCACGTCCTGCGCCGGCATGGTGACTCGCACGAGGGTTGCCGGCTCCTCCGGCGGCCATTCCACATGGGCGTCGAGCTGGCGCGACAGGGCCTTCAGCACCGTGCCGGAGGCGCTGTTCTGCGCCGCCTGCTTCTCCTCCGGGCTGAAGACTTCATCCGAGAGCTGGAACAGCAGTACCCCCTGGCGGATGCGCAGGGTGAGCTTCAGCTTGCCATGGCGCTCGATGTAGGCGTGGCTGAGGGCATTGACGACGATCTCGTTGAACAGGAGCGCGATGGGCGCCGCCTTGGCGGCCTCCACCTCCACGTTCTCGACCTCGAATTCCGGGACGATCCTGACCCCGGGGATCGCCGCGGTGAGTTCCTGGCACAGCCCCTTGGCGAAGCTCGATGCATCGAAGCGCGCCGCGCCCTTGCCGTCGTAGAGATCCCGATGGGCCGCGGCCAGCGCCTGCAGGCGCTCCCGCATGCGGCCGAGCACCTTTCGGGTCTGGTCGTCCTCGGCTTGGCGGATCTCGATCCCGATCAGGGACAGGAGCAGCTGGAGGTTGTTCTTCACCCGGTGATCGAGTTCGTGCAGAAGCGCCGTCTGCCGGTCGAGGAGCGCGTGAAGAGCATCCTGCGCCTGACGCTTGCCGGCCCGTTCGCGGGCCTCGGCAAGCGCCCGCAGCACGGTGCCGGGAAGCCGGTCGAGGCTGTGCTTGAGCACGTAGTCCGTGGCGCCGCGCTTCAAGGCTTCGACCGCCACCTCCTCGCCGAGGGCGCCGGACACGAACACGAAGGGCGTCCCGGGAGCCCGCGCCTGCACGATCTCCAGCGCGCTCAATCCGTCGAAGGCCGGAAGCCTGTAATCGGCCAGGATGATGTCCCAGCCCCCGTCCTGAACCGCCCTGGTGAAATCCGCAGCCGTGTCGACACGCTCGATATCCGTCGTGAGATCGGCAGAGGCCAGAGCCTCGGTCACCAACTCAGCATCGAGCACGCTGTCCTCCAGGAGGAGGATGCGCAGCATCGGGCCGGACCGGGGACGGGCCTGTACGCTCATCGGCAGCCTTACTCTCCGTTGCGCCGCGGTGGCGGTTCGTTGAGGATGGCCCAGAACACGCCGAGGTCCTGGATCGCATCGAAGAACTCGCGGAAGCCCACCGGCTTCACCACGAAGGCGTTCACCCCGAGCTCGTAGCTGCGCACGAGATCGCTCTCCTCCCGCGAGGAGGTGAGCATCACGACCGGCGTCTGCCTCAGATGCGGATCGGACTTGACCTTTTCCAGCACCTCCAGCCCATCGACCTTCGGCAGCTTGAGGTCGAGCAGGACCACGGCGGGGTCGCTGGTGTTGCGGCTTTCATGAGCGCCGCGGCGGTAGAGAAAATCGAGGGCCTCGGCGCCGTCGCGCACGATGACGACCTCGTTGGCGAGCTGGCTCTGCTCCAGGGCCGCCAGGGTCAGTTCGAGATCCTTCGGGTTGTCCTCAACCAGCAGGATCGGTTTCAAATCCGGCATTCACGCCGCTCCTTCAGTCTTTGTTTCATCCGGCAGGGCGATGGAGAAGGTTGCGCCCTTGTTGAGCGCGCCTTTGGCCCAGGCCCGGCCTCCGTGCCGTTCGACAATGCGGCGCACGTTCGCCAGCCCGATGCCGGTTCCCTCGAATTCCTCCATCCGGTGCAGCCGCTGGAAGACGCCGAAGAGCTTGTCGATGTACTTCATATCGAATCCGACGCCGTTGTCGCGCACGAAAAACACCGTCTCCCCATCCTTGCGGGTGGAGCCGATCTCGATGCGCGCCTTCTCCCGGGGACGGGTGTATTTTAGGGCGTTGTCGAGAAGATTTTCAAACACGAGCCGGATCAGCATCGGATCGGCCGTGACTTCGGGCAGGTCGCCGATCACCCAATCGACCCGGCGGTCGGCCGCATGCACGGTGAGCTGCTGCCGAACCTCGTCGACGAGGCGGTCCATGTCGATCCGCCGCGGCTTGAGGGCCGTGCGGCCCATCTGCGAGAAGCGCAGCAGGTTGTCCACCAGGGTTCCGGCCGTGTAGGCCGAATCGATGATGGTGTCGATGTAGCGCCTGCCCTTCTCCGACAGGTCGCTTCCCTCCTGCTTCTTCAGGAGCTCGGAATAGCCGACGATGTGCCGGAACGGCGCGCGCAGGTCATGGGAGACCGAATAGGAAAAGGCCTCCAATTCCTTGTTGGAGCGACGCAGCTCCTCGGAGATGGATGCCAGCTCCTCGGCCCGGCGCAGCACGATGCCCACGATGGCGTGGCGCAGCTCCCTGACCGCCTCGATCTCGCTCCGGTCCCAGGGCAGGGACCGCCCCCGCACCGTCTCCTTCCAGATCTCGAAGGAGCGACGCGGGTGGAGCCGTGCCGTGCCGGCTTCTTCCAACACGGGCTTCTGCGGATTGCCGCCCCATTTCACCGTCTTGACCACTTCGGGGCGGAACCAGAGCACATAGCTCGACTGCGCCTTCGAGACGGAAATCGCCAGAAGACCGCAGGCCCGGTCCGCATAACTCTCCGCCGCCGGGTAGGCTTGGGACAGCCTGTCCGTCGCGAACACGTCCTCCTTGCTGTGTTGCGCGAGCCAAGCGAACAGGGCCCGGACCTCTTCCTCGCCCGGGGTCTGGCCGAGACACCAGCATTGGTCCTGCGTGACGACCGCCGCCCCCTGCGCTCCTGCGAGCAGCATGAGATCGTCCGGGTGCTTCACGAGGCCCGCGATGAAGTGGTCTTCCGCCGCCATGTGGGCGAGGAGCCGCGTCTGCACGGCGCCGAGACGCACCCGGTTCTCGGCCAGCGTCGTGTTCTCCCGCGCCTCAAGCTGCAGGGAGAAGATCTGGGTGAGGAAGTCGCAGGCGTTGCGCACCTGCAGCGCGACCCGCTTCGGCTCCTTGCTGTGGCAGGAGATCAGGCCCCACAGCCTGCCGTCGCGCAGGATCGAGATCGACATGGAGGCGAGCGTCCCCATGTTGCGCATGTATTCGAGATGCACCGGCGAGACGCTGCGCAGCACCGAGTCGCTCAGGTCCAGCGGCGCAGGGTCCCGCGACTGGATCGGCACCGGGGTGTAATTGGCATCGGAGATGATGCGCAGACGGTTGCGCCGGTAGAGCTCCCGCGCCTGGGCCGGAATGTCGGAGGCCGGAAAGCGCAGGTCGAGATAAGACGGCAGGAGCTCGTTGCGGTCCTCCGCGATCACGGTGCCGTTCCAATGCTCGTCGAAGCGATAGACCAGCACCCGGGCGAACCCGGTCATGCGGCGGATGTCCTGCGCCGCGAGACCGCACAGGACATCGACGCTGGAGGCTCCCTGCAGCTGCTCCACGAAACGGCGCAGGGTGGGATAGAGCGTATCGAGGTTCGAGACAGCCTCGGAAGGCGTATCCTCGAGTTCCAGGACGGTGCATTCGCCCGAGCGGGAGATCGCGGCCTCGTAGGCGCGCTCGCCGTTCGCGGTGGACACGACAATCGTGCGGAGAGTGCGCGTGGTCCCGGCGGGCGGCGGATCCGCGAGCTGTGTCTCGAATCCTCGGGCCAGATCCGGCAGAACCTCGGCGAAGGGCCGGCCCAGGGTTGCAGACGGATCGAGCCCGAAAATGTCGGCGATGTTGGCGCTGGCATAGGCGAGCGTCCTGTCGGAGAGCCGAAGCGCCAGCAGAATGCCGTGCGGCTGGATGCTGCCCGGAATGTGGATCGGCTCCCGGTCGCAGGCGGTCAGGTCGATGTCGTGCGGCGTTTGCAGATTCATGGGGACTCGCACAGCCAATTATGCATCACATCGAAGGTCTTCTGGGCCGACTGGACGATCAGATCGTCGGCCTCTGGCGAGGACGCTTCCAGAAGCACCGTGCCGAACGATTTCCACATGGCCGCGATATCGCGGCCGTAGCTGCGGAAATAGGCGCAGCCCGTCTCCGCGTCGAGTCCGAGCCGGCGCTCCACTTCGCGGGCAATGATGGCGCCGCCGAGGGTGGAACCCTCGACCACATACATGCTCCCCAGTACGGCCTCCGGCGCGGGCAGCGGCATCAGAGGCCGACAATGTGGCAACCGGATGATGTCTTCCGATCTTAGTCCTAAGGCCTCGAGATCCTGGACGAGGTGCTGGGTCTTGCGCCGGCGCTCGAAGAAACCCCGGTCGGGCGCCTTGTCGGACGCCTCCTCTTCCCAGGCCTTGTGGAACCCGTAGAAGCGGATCAGCAGGTCCCGGTAGCCGTCGCGCGTAGCGATCCGGCGGTCGAGATCCATCGCGGCCTCGATGCGGTCGTGGGCCGCCCGGGTTTCGGTTTTCAGTCGCGCCAGGATCGTCATGCAGTCTCGTCGTTGGGGCGGCCAAGCTTCCTCGCCGCGATCCGCTCGGCCAGTCCGAGTCCGTCGTGGATCAGAACCGCCAGCAAGGCAACCACCAATCCGCCCTGGAGGATGAACGCGACGTTGTTCGATTGAAGGCCTGCGATGATCACCTCGCCCAGCCCCTTGGCCGCAACGGTCGAGCCGATGGTGGCGGTGCCGAGGCTGATGATCACCGAGAGGCGAATGCCGGCAAGAATCACCGGCAGGGCGAGCGGCAGCTCCACCTGCCACAGGCGCTGGCGCGCATTCATGCCCATCCCCTTGGCGGCCTCCAGCGTGCGGGGCGACACCTCGGTCAGGCCGGCGAGCGTATTCTCGAAAATCGGCAGGAGGCCGTAGAGAAACAGCGCGATGAAGGTCGGCTTTTCCCCGAAACCCACAAGCGGCACGGCGATCGCCAGCACGGCGATGGGCGGGAAAGTCTGGCCGATATTCACGAGGCTGCGCGAGAGCGGCAGGAACTCGCGCCCTGCGGGCCGCGTAACGAAGATGCCGAGCGCGAGTGCCAGGATCGTGCTGGCGATTGTGGCCAGGAACACGATGCGTAAGTGCGACAGGGTGAGCGCGAGCAGGCTGCCCTGGTTGTAGATCGCCGGTGCATTGTTGGCGGTCAGCGGCGCGAAGGCGAAGGCGAAGAGCTGCGGCGCCGCGACGAAGGCGACGAGCAGGAGCAGCGCGGCGGCACGCAGGATGAGCGCGCGAGGGTTCATGTGAGAGACCGCCCGTGCTTGAGGATGCCATCGACGCTGATGCGCCCGATGGGAGCCCCCGCTGCATCGGCCACAGGCAGAGCGGGCTTGCCGCGCCAGATCAGCTGCGCCAGCGCGTCGCGCAGGCTGGCCGACACGATGATCGGCTCCCCTTCCGCGTGACCCGCCTCCATCGCATCCTGCACCGTCACGAGGGACAGGAGACGGAAAGGCCGCTCCGCCGTGCCGACGAGCTGCTCGACAAAGGGTTCCGCCGGATGGGTCAGCAGCTGCGCCGGCGTGGCGTATTGCAGGAGGCGTGCCTGATCCATCACGGCGATCCGGTCGCCGAGATGGAAAGCCTCGTTCATGTCGTGGGTCACGAGCACGATGGTGGTGCCGAGCCGGCGCTGGATCGTCAGGAGATCGTCCTGCGCCTTGCCGCGGATCACGGGATCGAGCGATCCGAACGGCTCGTCCATCAGCAGGAGCGCAGGCTTTGCGGCAAGCGCGCGGGCGACGCCCACGCGCTGCTGCTGGCCGCCCGACAACTGATGCGGAAATTTTGGTGCGAACTCTCCTGGATCGAGCTGGAACAGGTCGAGCAGCTCCTCGACGCGGGCCGCGATGCGCCGCCTGTCCCAGCCGAGAAGCCGCGGTACCGTGGCGATGTTCTCCGCGACAGTGCGGTGCGGAAACAGCCCATAGCCCTGGATCACGTATCCGATGCGATGCCGGAGCTCGTCCTCCGGGATGGTGGCCGTATCCTGCCCGTCGATGAGCACGCGGCCCGCATCGGGAGCGACGAGCCGGTTGATCATGCGCAGCAGGGTCGACTTGCCGGCCCCCGAAGTGCCGACCACAGCCACGATCTCGCCGTCACCGACCGTGAAGGACACGTCGTCGACCACGATGCTGTCGCCATAGCGCTTGCTGAGGTTCTCAATCGCGATCATGCGCGTCCCGTCGTGTCAGGTCGATGATCGCATCGAGGATGATGGCCGCGGCAAAGGACAGGACCACTGTCGGAATGGCCCCGAGCAGCACCAGGTCGATGGCCGTCTGGCCGATGCCCTGGAACACGAAGGTGCCGAAGCCCCCTCCCCCGATCAGCGCGGCGATCGTGGCCAACCCCAGGTTCTGAACCAGCACGATGCGGATGCCCGCCAGAATGACGGGCAGCGCCAGCGGCAGCTCGATCTGCACGAGGCGCTGCCGCCGCGACAGGCCCATGCCGCGCGCGGCCTCGGTCACGTCCGCCGGCACCTGGCTCAACCCCGCCATGGTGTTGGCCACCACCGGCAGCAGGGAGTAGAGGAACAGGGCGATGAAGGCGGGCGCCGCGCCGATGCCGCGGATGCCCAGCGCTGCGGCGAGCGGCACATTGGCCGCAAGATACCCCAGCGGTGCGATCAGGATGCCGAAGAGCGCGATGCTGGGAATCGTCTGCACGATGCCGAGCCCCTGCAGGATCGCATTGCGCAAGGCGGGGACGCGATGGCTTGAGAGGCCGAGCGGCAATCCGACGGCGCATGCACCCAGCATCGACCCGAGGGCGAGCCACAGGTGCTGGCGCGCCTCGCGCCAGAAGCTCTCCGCCCGGTTCGCATATTCCTTCATCAGGGAGAGATCGTTCCAGGTTCCCAACAGAAGCAGAAGCGCCAGCGCGCCTGCTGCGATGCTCAGAGCCGCGAGCCTCCCCCAGGGCCCCAGACGCAGGCGCGTCAGCGCGTCGGCGGCGAGCAGCGCAAAGGCCAGAGCGAGAAGCCAGAAGCCGAGGGCCGGCGACACGCGGGCAAAGGTGTTGCCGGCAGGCGTGACGAAGCCGGCGGAGAAGCCGACCGCCGGAAAGATCACGCCCAACCCGAGGCAGGCCGCCGCCAGCCGGACAAGCGGCCTGTGCGCCAGCACCGCACAGAGCGCAACGCCAAGCACCACGACGACGGCGATCAGAGCACCTGCCGGCGGCAGGGCATCGAGGAGTTGACGCCCTTCACCCGACACGATGCGGTTGGCCCGGTACGTAACGAAGGGGCTTGCGAACAGCGCAAGGCCGATGAGCCCGGCAATCACGCTCCCGAGCCGGTCCAGGTGCAAGGCGGGGCGCAGGGTGGGCATGCCGGGCGCGGTGGTTCGGGAGGAGATCGTGTTCACTAAGCGTCCGGCCTTCGTCGCGCAGCTCTTTCTTCGACTGAGCCGTCAGATCACTTCAGGAAGCCCTTGGACTTCAGGTAATCCATCGCCACCGCCTTGGCCGGCTCGCCGCCGACCTGCACCCGGGCATTCAGCCCCTGGAGGGTGGCGAGATCGAGAGAAGCGAAGACGGGCTTGAGGATCTCGGCGATCTTCGGGTTCTCCTTCAGGGCCGCCTCGCGCACGACGGGAGCGGGCGCATAGACGGGCTGGACGCCCTTGTCGTCCGTCAGCACCACGAGGCCCGACGGAGCGATGCCGCCGTCGGTGCCATAGACCATGGCGGCATTGGCCCCGTTGGTCTGCTCGGCCGCCGCCTTGATGGTGGCCGCCGTGTCGCCGCCGGAGAGCACGATGAGCTGCTCGGGCTTCATGCGGAAGTCATAGGTCTTCTGAAAGGCCGGCAGGGCCGCCTCCGAGTTCACGAACTCGGCGGAGGCTGCGAGCACCACCTTGCCGCCCTTGGCGATCCACTGACCGAAATCGGACATGGTCTTGAGCTTGTTGGCGTCGGCCACCTCCTTGCGCAAGGCGATGGCCCAGGTGTTGTTGGCCGGAGACGGGTCGAGCCAGACGATCTTGTTGGTGTCGTAATCGAGCTTCTTGGCGGTCTCGAAGCCCTTGGCGGCGTCCTTCCAGACAGGATCGTCCGCCTTGTTGAAGAAGAAGCCCGCATTGCCGGTATATTCGGGGTAGATGTCGATCTCGCCCGCGGTGAGCGCCTTGCGCACCACCGGGGTTGCCCCGAGCTGGATCCGGTCCTGGGTCTTGATGCCGGCTGCATCGAGGGCGAGCAGGATGATGTTGCCGAGAACGGAGCCTTCCGTGTCGATCTTGGACGAGACGACCACATCGGCCCTGGCGGCACCCATCGCGGCCAGCCCGAGGGCGGCGGCGAAGGCGAGCGACTTGAGGACGGTCTTCATGGGAACCCCCTGGTGAATCCTTGCCCCGCTGTTTTTAGGACAGCCGGGCGATTTAGGCAGAGGGGGTCTCAAGAAGAGTTGGGCCGGAGGACAAAAACTTTGTGTGATGGCAAAAGATCCCGCCGGAGGAACGTTCGTCCTCCAGCGGGGTGACCGTGAGCGCCTCAAGTGGCCTCTTTTAGGCGCTCAGGATCGACGGAGGCTCCTGGGCGATGGTGAAGCGGACCTGGGCCTGGGGCCGATGATCCTCTGACAGGGTGCGCCAGGTGCGCTCGGCCTCGGTGCGGCTCTCGAAGGGGCCGACGACCCGCTCGGTGCCTTGGACGATCTTTTCGCAGTCGCAGGAGGTGTACTCGCCGCCGACCACCCAGAAACGTGAATTGCTCATTGTCGCTCTCCATTGGTGAAAAAGGGTTTGAGGTTGGTTGAGGGTTACTCGGCCGCCTGAAGCTTGGTCGAGGGTTGGAACTGGGCGGTCTCGGTCGACTCGGCCATGGCGGTCGTGGAGGACTTGCCGCCGGTGATCACCACCGAGACCTTGTCGAAGTAGCCGGTGCCGACCTCGCGCTGGTGGCGGGTGGCGGTGTAGCCGCTCGTCTCCGCGGCGAACTCGGCGGCCTGGAGTTCGGAATAGGCCCCCATGCCGCGGTCGCGGTAGCCGCTCGCCAGGTCGAACATGCCGTAGTTGAGCTGGTGGAAGCCGGCGAGTGTCACGAACTGGAACTTGTAGCCCATGGCGCCGAGTTCGCGCTGGAACTTGGCGATGGTGGCGTCATCCAGCTTCTTCTTCCAGTTGAAGGACGGCGAGCAGTTATAGGCGAGCAGCTTGCCCGGATAGCGCTTGTGGATCGCTTCCGCGAACTTGCGCGCATCGTCGAGATCCGGGTGCGAGGTCTCCCACCACAGGAGGTCGGCGAGTTCCGCATAAGCCAGGCCGCGGGCGATGCAGTGATCAAGGCCGGTGCCGTCCTTCAGGCGATAGAAGCCTTCCGGCGTGCGGCTGTCGGGCTCGATGAAGGGGCGGTCGCGCTCGTCCACGTCGGAGGTGATGAGCTTGGCGGATTCCGCGTCCGTGCGGGCCATGATCAGAGTCGAGGTGCCCATCACGTCGGCGGCGAGACGCGCGGCGATCAGGTTGCGCTCGTGGGCGGAAGTCGGGATCAGCACCTTGCCGCCGAGATGGCCGCACTTCTTTTCCGAGGCGAGCTGGTCCTCGAAATGCACGCCCGCGGCGCCGGCCTCGATATAGGCCTTCATGATCTCGAAGGTGTTGAGCGGGCCGCCGAAGCCCGCCTCCGCGTCGGCCACGATGGGCAGGAACCAATCCCGCTGCGCGCCGCCCTCGGCGTGCTCGATCTGGTCGGCGCGCTGGAAGGTGCGGTTGATGCGGCGGCACAGCTCGGGTCCGGAATTGGCCGGATAAAGCGACTGGTCGGGATACATGGCGCCGGCGACATTCGAGTCGGCGGCCACCTGCCAGCCGGAGAGATAGATCGCCTCGAGACCGGCGCGGGCCATCTGCATGGCCTGGTTGCCGGTCATGGCGCCAAGCGAGTGAACGTAGGGGCGCTCATGGAGCAGTTGCCACAGCTTCTGCGCGCCGCGTTCGGCGAGTGTATGGGCGATGGGGAAGGAACCACGCAGACGAAGCACGTCCTCGGCCGTGTAGGGGCGGCTCACGCCGTCGAAGCGGCCCTCGGGAGCGGAGGGGATGAGGTCTTGCAGCGAACCCGGGGACGTTTGAGCGGTCATGGCTTATCCTTCAGTTTACATTCCTTGACAAAACCCGTCTGCAGGCCAGTATTGATGCAATGCAGCAGGGCACGTTCCTTTTATAATCGCCGAAGAGGCCTTTGTTTCAACGATGATTTCCCGAAGAAAAGTCGCCCTGTAAAGCTATGACAAGCCACCCCGTGTAAACTTGTAAAAAGATTTACAATATGGATGAGAGCAGAAAGCTTTTCGTCGGCCCCCGCCTGAAGCGTCTGCGGCGTGAGCTCAACATGAGCCAGTCCCGCATGGCCGAGGAGCTCGGGCTCTCGCCGAGCTACCTGAATCTGATGGAGCGCAATCAGCGCCCGATCACCGCGCAGGTGCTGATCCGCCTCGCCCATGCCTACCAGCTCGATCCCCGGGAATTCGCCAGTGACGATCACGGGCGCACAGTTTCGGAGATGGAGGAGGTTTTCGCGGATCCGCTGTTCCGCTCGACTCCGGTGGCGCGGCTCGAACTGCGCGAGACCGTGGAGAGCGCCCCCTCCCTGGTGGACGCGATCAACCGCCTCTACCGGGCCTATCAGGCCATGCGCGGGGCCAGGGAGGCGGTGATGCCCAACCTCAGCGACCGCGACCGCGCCGAAGACTCGGCCCAGGTCGACCCAGTCGACCGGGTGCGGGAATTGATCCATGAGGCGAAAAACCATTTTCCGGAGTTGGACGAGGCCGCCGAAGCTCTTGCCTCGGAACTCGCGATGACCGGCCATGACCTGTTCTTCGCCATCGGCGAGCGCCTGCACGCCAAGCACGGGATCCGGGTGCGGGTGATGCCCATCGACGTGATGCCGGATGCTCTGCGCCGCTACGACCACCACCGGCGCCAGCTTCTGATTTCGGAACTGGTGGATCCTTCCGGCAGAACCTTCCAGGCCGCCTACCAACTGGCTTTCGCCGAGATGCGCGAGACCATCGATGCGCTCGCCGCGCGCCTGGAGCCGGCCGACGGACCGGCCCGTCGGCTGCTGCGGGTCTCGTTCGGCAATTACTTCGCCGGCGCCCTCATGATGCCCTACGGCAGGTTCCACGCGGCCGCCGAGGCGCTGGGCTACGACGTGGAGGTGCTGGGCGCCCGCTTCGGTGCCAGCTTCGAGCAGGTGGCGCACCGCCTCACGACGCTGGCCCGCCCCGGCGCGCGGGGCATTCCGTTCTTCCTGGTGCGGGTGGATTCGGCAGGCAACGTGTCGAAGCGCTTCTCGTCCGGCCGCTTCCCGTTCTCGCAGTTCGGCGGCACCTGCCCGCTCTGGAACCTGCATTCCACCTTCCGCACACCGGGCCAGGTGGCGACCCAGATCGTCGCGCTGCCGGACGGCTCGCGCTGGTTCTCCATGGCGCGCACGGTCAAGCGCGCCTTCAACCCCTGGGGCGTGCCCGATCCGCAATTCGTGGTCGGCCTCGGCTGCGAGCTGAAATACGCCCACCGCCTCGTCTATGCGCGCGGCCTCGACCTCCTGTCCGCCGACGCCACGCCTATCGGCATCAACTGCCGCCTGTGCGAGCGTGCCGCCTGCCCGCAGCGCGCGGCCCCGCCCTTGATGCATGCCCTGATCGTGGACGAGATGAAACGCGGCGTGTCGCCTTTCGAGTTCGACGCGACTTAAGGCAGCTCGTGTACACCGGCGTGCGTTCCCGCACATTGATCGCACGTAAACCGAGCGTCACCTTTTTTGGCTCTGTATTAAGGTTGCCGTAACGGCACCACCCCGATAAAGCGCACCGTGTGAATGTAGGTAAAAGGCGCCGATTCGACGGCGCCTCGGGGGAAGCCATGGTCGCGCCTGTTCTGTGGGGCTCAGAATTTTCGGTCAATGCAGTGACCTTGGGCCAGCAGGAATTATCGGCCAGTGCCGTTCTCAAGGACGGCAGCATCGTTGTCACCTACATCGACTGGAGCGAGACAGGAGCAGGCTCGGACTCCCTTGATATCCGGGCGCGCATCTTCAATCCGGATGGCACCGAGAAGGTCGCCGAGTTCATCGTCAACACGACTATGGCCGCAAGCCAGTACAATCCGGACATCGTCGCCCTCAGCGACGGGAGCTTCGTCATTGCCTGGACCGACGCGAGCACATCGAGCGGCATCATTCGGGCGCGGGCTTTCGACGCTTCCGGGAACGCCTCCGGAGATGATTTCGAGATCAGCAGCGCCGGAGCGTCCGGCCTCGACTACGTCTCGCTCGCAGTCTCGGCCAACGGCGGGTTCACGGCAAGTTATGCTTATCGCGACAATTCAGATTTCAACATTTTCACCCGCAGCTTCACGCAAGGGACCAACGGCGAATGGCTGGTCGGCGGCGAATGGTCGGTGGGTAGCAGTTCCGGCTTCATACAGCGGGATCCGGCCATTGAGACCCTGACGGCGGACAACGACATCCTCGTCTTTTCAGAGCATGACATCGACACTGGAGATCAGGTTATCCGAGCCCGCATCGTTTCACACCCGAACGGAGCGGTGCTGAAGACAATCACGATTGCCGAGGCAGAAGCCTTTCTTGGAAACCCCGAGGTGACGGTGTTGTCGGACGGGCGCTTTGTCGTCGTATGGAGAGCCGAGTATCCTGACCCGACCTCGGATCCAGATAATGTGTCTTATCTCGACCGTCTCGATGGGCAGCTTTTCGACCCGAATGGCAATCCGGTCGGGAAAGCCTTTTCGGTGGCCGCCAGCATCGACGCACCATCCAGCGCCATCGTTGCCCTTCAGGATGGCGGATTTGCCGTCGCCTTCAGTCAGTCATCCCCCAATGCCGCTGACCGGTCGGACATTCATCTGTCCACATTCGATCGGAACGGAACCCAACAAGGCAGCATCCGGGTCAATACCGGCACGGCGGAATGGCAGGGCGATCCAACCCTCTCAAGGCTGACGGACGGTCGCCTAGTCGTGACGTGGACCGACGCGAACACGCCTCCAGGCCAGGGCGATGAAGCCGATGTGCGCGCACGCATCATCGATCCCAGATCGGCCGTCACCTGGGCGGGCACGGCCGGAGCGGACGAATTCGTCGGGACCCGCTATGCCGATGTGCTGCACGGGGCGGGCGGCAACGATCGCCTTCAGGGTGAAGCCGGAAGCGACACCCTGGAGGGCGGCGCAGGTGCGGACGTGCTGGATGGTGGTGACGGCTTCGACTTCGTGTCCTTCGCCGGTTCGGTCACAGGGGTGACAGCAAGCCCTACTGGAGCGACTGGCGATGGCACGGGCGATACCTGGATTTCCATCGAGGGCATTATCGGCTCAGCACATGCCGATACGTTCCTCGGTAGCGGGGTGACGTCCTTC
>JAESFL010000513.1_pt1 | contig 25863 bp, 24 predicted proteins | sample 9269401 | NCBI WGS metagenome assembly JAESFL01 (sample SAMN14506025, study PRJNA617098) | algae metagenome | isolation source: Gloeocapsa sp. UFS-A4-WI-NPMV-4B04 and co-occurring heterotrophs from desert... | place: USA: Utah | collected 2006-10-01 | reverse complement strand
AGAACTTCTTCTCGCTCTGCTTCCGGTTGTGGTTGGTTTCGCGCCATTTATGTTGAGCAACGATTCAATATTTTCTTGTTTCTAGCTTACACTCTTTTCCAGCTAGCTTTGCTAATGTAGTTTTTTTGAGACGTAAATGAATTTTTGGAGCGTTTTAACTGATTTAAAAAATAACGGAAAGCAATTTGTAAATTAGCCGAAATATAGCTGTTATTGAGATCGCGATCAGTCCAGCTGCAACCGCTAGTAATACTACTGCTTGTTTCTTAATTGAGTTATCCAAGATTGGGACGAACAAAACAATAGCTAACGTAACTCCCGTAATAATTAACAAATCCCACTTTTCAATCCAACAACGAAATTGAGCAAAAATTACTAAAGTTAAAATTAACGCCGAAACACCTAAAGTAATATTTACTGATTGAACGAAGTTGTAAAGAGCGATCACAATCAACGCACCTTCAAGCCCACTAAAACCAGCAGAAGTCAACAACTCTAGGGTAGAAAAACTTGGTCTAGAAGGGGGTTGGGGGTTGGGTGACTGGACGGTTTGGGGGTTGGGGTGGCGGTGTTTTAGCTATGTTGAGCGCGTCTATTACCTCCTGTGCTGATTGAAAGCGTTGATTTGGTGGCCGAGGCAGCATTCTGTCTAATACGTCTGCGAGTGGAGCGCTAATTCTAACTGACGATCGCTACTTCCACTGGTTACTATAAGCATCAAACAGTTGTGCTGCTTCTTTACCTGTGAGCAACAGTAAAGCCGTTACCGCCAAGGCATACAAATCTGTGGATGGACTTCGCCCCCTGCCATTTGTTCAGGAGGTGCAAATCCCATTGAATAAATTCCAGTCGAACTATCAGCAACAGCAGCTGTATTCGTCACCTGTTTAACTGCTCCAAAATCTAACAGGTAAAGCTTGCCATTGCGATCGCGCATAATGTTTGAGGGCTTAATATCGCGGTGAATTGAATTATGCTCATGTACAAATTTCAGCACTGGTAAAATTGCCCGCAACACTTCTGACCAGGAAAACTTGCTCTTAATAGCTAGTTCTTCCTCTAGATTTTTGCCATCAATGAATTCTTGTACTAGATAAAAAAAACTGTCCTGTTTTGGATGTTTTAAGCTAGGGACAGTCAATTCAAAAAAAGCAAATAAATCGGGAATTTGATCGTGTTAGTTGCCGAGTTCTTCTAAAACTTCTGCCTCGCCTTCAAATAGCTTTTGAGCAATGCGTCCAGCTGATTTGGGTTCAATTCCCCAGCAGCCTTGAACTGCTTGACGACACAAGGGCGCATTTTTGGAGTATAGCGATCGCGTGCCAAAAACGCCGCTGCAAACCCGCCTTGCCCTAACAACTTTAATGATAAATAGCGTCCTACTAAAATTAGCGGCATACCACAGCTAGTGTAGTATTTCTGTTGCACCGTCTTCAGCGTTGCACTATCATCTAAATCCGCAAAATATTTTTGAGGGCGAGGGCAGCCTGAACGGGTGCAGTAAACTTCCATAAGTAGGGGCGTTAGTATTAGCGAGTCTATGTTCTACTAGGCAATAGATTCGGCGGCGGGGCGAGAGATTTTTAGATCCAAATTTTCCCTTTTGATAGTTCAATGCTTAGTTAAATAACTAAGTTAACCGTTTAATTAAATTCCGGTAGAATCAAGAATTACAGGCTGGAAAACATCTTTTTCTATAGGTGGCGATTCCAAAATATCCTTGCTCCATCCAGGTGTAGTGAATTGAGGTAATATTTCCCGAATAAATGCTTCTGCTGCCTTTGAGCGGTAGCGATTGGGGTTAAAAATCACCCACAGCGTCCGTTTCACAGTAACGCCTTCAATATTTGCACAGTGAAGCACACCCATTTGCAATTCTTTGGCGATCGCCGAAAGCGAAACAAAGGCAGCACCTAACCCTGATTGCACAGCATTTTTAATTGCTTCGATCGAATTGAGTTCCATTTCGATTTTGAAGCGGCGCGTATCAATATCGCAGCGACTCAGAACTTGATCAATCACCTTGCGGATCGTTGATTGCGAGTCAAGGGCAATGAACTGTAGCTTATACAAATCTTCTTTTTGGATTGTATCGAGTTTAGCAAATGGGTGTAGGCTCGGTAAAATCAGCGCTAGCTCATCCTCCGCATAAGGCAGAATTTCTAACGAGTCTTGAAGTTCAGCTGGAATTTCACCACCAATAATTGCGAGATCCACCTGCCCATTTGCTACGCTCCAAGCTGTGCGCCGCGTCGAGTGTACGTGCAATTGCACTGCTACATCTGGGTATTTCTGGCGAAATAACCCAATCATCCGGGGCAAAAGATATGTGCCTGTCGTCTGCGAAGCACCAACAATCAAAGTGCCACCTTGGAGATTTTGTAAATCTTCAATCGCACGACAAGTTTCTTGACAAAGACTCAGGATTTTCTCGCCGTAATTCAGCAGGAGATACCCTGCTTCCGTCAGTTGAGCTCGTCGTCCTCCCCTATCGAATAAAGGTACATTTAGCTGTCGCTCTAAGTTTTGTACTTGTAAGCTAACGGCGGGTTGTGAGACATAAAGACTATCAGCAGCACGCTTAAAGCTCCCTTCAGCAGCGATCGCTTTGAGAATGCGTAACTGATCTAAAGTGAAAGGAAGGTCAGACATACGGCTAAATCCACAAAGAAGAAAGGAGACTGAGTGCAACTAATAGCTATGGTAACAGTTTATACCAAGCTTACTTTTGCCTGTTAAAACAAGGAAACTTCACCCGAAGTTGACATTAACATAACATTCTGCTCAAAGTCTCCTGTTGAATACTTTGTGGTATCGGCTGTACAAGATTTGATTTTCTTCAAATTACTTCATCTATTTATATGACGTTCGATCGGTTGACACCTAGCCATTTTGTGATGTTGGGTCTTTTATTAGGGTTTGCGATCGCTCATAGTGGTCTAGCTTCATTGCGTCCTTGGGCTGAAAAATACATCGGCCCCCGCCTCTACCGCGTTTTGTTTGCCTTAGTCAGCCTGCCTTTGGCTGTTGTGCTAGTTGTTTACTTTTTCAACCACAGGTATGAAGGTTTCCAATTGTGGCAAGTCCAGGGCGTTCCAGGAATCCAAACACTTGTTTGGCTACTATCAGCAATTTCGTTTTTGTTTTTGTATCCGGCTACGTTCAATTTACTAGAAATTGCCGCAATCCAAAAACCTCAAGTCCACCTTTATGAAACGGGCATTATTCGGATCACTCGCCATCCGCAGATGGTGGGACAAGTAATTTGGTGTATTGCCCACACACTTTGGATTGGCACTAGCTTTACTCTTGTCACCTCAATAGGGCTAGTGCTGCATCATTTATTTGGGGTTTGGCATGGCGATCGCCGTTTGTCGTACCGCTACGGTGAAGCCTTTGAAAGTGTCAAAGCTCGTACCTCGATCATTCCCTTCCTAGCTATTTTCCAAGGTCATCAAACCTTAAAATTGCAAGAGTTTCTGCGTCCTTCCTATCTGGGTGTTGCAGTTTTTATCCTGCTATTGTGGTGGTCTCACCCGCTTTTAATCCAGGCAACGAGTAGTGTTAACTTTTAATACAGGATCAGGGCTTAAAAATCAGGGATCAGTGAATATGGAAGGAATAAAGAAGAGAAATTAAAGCTTTTACAGTAGAGGTACTGCACACTCAAAGTCTAACCAATACGCAGCTTACCTCTAAAGTCCAGTTATCGGCTAATTAGAAGTTGCACTTTTCGGGGGAACAGAGACGACGCGCAAGCTTTCCTTAATCCCTATTAAGTTAACTTGATCCCCAGTTTAGAAATTTAAATTCATTCCTTGAGGATCTCAGCTAATAATTTGCTCCCAAATCGGTGTAGCATGATTCAAAATTACTATCTACCCTCAGGAGTCAGCTTTGGTTATCAAGCATTAAAAACAGCAGAATGAAAAAAAATTATACGTTTTAACATTCTGACGTTTGCACATTTCATTGAGCGCTGATAGCTAATTTAATAGCAAAAACCAATAAATTTAACTAGAGGAATCATGGTGCTGTCGGTAAGTGAGCGGACATTTACTCAGGAAGTTTTAAAATCTCCAATTCCTGTCCTCGTCAATTTTTGGGCTCCCTGGTGTGGACTGTGCCTACAAATTCAGCCTGTGCTTTTGCAATTTCAGGCTGTTTGTGACGAGCAAATCAAATTAGTTGCTGTTAACGCAGACGAAAATTTCAAACTTTCTAATTATTATCGACTGACGACTCTGCCGACGTTAATCTTATTTGAGGACGGTGAAGCTCAAGAGCGCATCGATAGCTTTCGCGGACGGGATAAGCTATGCCTTGCACTAGAAAAAGTCAGGAGCAACTACTTAAAGACCCCTAAAAATTACACAACGGTATCAAGTTCGTTATCTGCCGCAAATATAGAATGTCGTTCAGCATAGAAGCCAAAAGGCAATAAGTTTATTTCCATCACTTCCCTGGCAATAGCTCACTCTCGCTATATTTTTAAAATAATCTCAAATTTTCCCTACCCAGTTTCGTTCGGGGGGGGTATTTTATGATAAAAAGCGTATGTCACAATTGTTAACAGTTTAGTCAAGTCAGTAAACAATTTTATTAAGTAGGCGTGAGTGATGGAAGAAATCTATCAGTATGCCTGGCTGATTCCGGTATTACCTCTAGTGGGGGCAATGCTGGTCGGTCTTGGGTTGATCTCGTGGAATCAGGTGACAAACCGCCTGCGGCAGATAAACGCCGTGTTTGTCGTGTCCCTACTGGGGGCGGCAATGTTTCTATCTTGTGCATTGCTTTGGAGTCAAATTCAAGGACACGCACCTTATACCCGGACGCTGGAATGGGCGGCGGCAGGTAATTTTCACCTAAATATGGGCTACACCATTGACCACCTGACAGCCCTAATGCTCGTGATCGTGACGACAGTGGCTTTTTTAGTCATGGTGTATACCGATGGCTATATGGCTCACGATCCAGGATATGTGCGCTTCTATGCTTACCTAAGCTTATTTAGCTCTTCAATGTTAGGTCTGGTGGTCAGTCCAAACCTAGTACAGATTTATATTTTCTGGGAACTGGTAGGTATGTGTTCATACTTGCTAGTGGGATTTTGGTATGATCGCCCGTCAGCTGCTGATGCTGCTCAAAAGGCATTTGTAGTTAACCGCGTCGGTGACTTTGGGTTGTTATTGGGCATCTTGGGGCTGTACTGGGCAACAGGCAGCTTTGAATTTGGCGAGATGGGCGATCGCCTGCAAGACCTAGTGCAATCGGGTTCTATCAGCAATTTCTTAGCTATTGTGTTTGCAATCCTAGTCTTTCTAGGTCCTGTAGCCAAATCTGCTCAATTTCCTCTGCACGTCTGGCTACCGGATGCAATGGAAGGCCCGACCCCAATTTCTGCCCTGATTCATGCCGCAACGATGGTTGCAGCTGGCGTGTTTCTGATTGCCCGGATGTACCCCATATTTGAAGGTGTACCCGCAGCAATGAATGTAATAGCCTACACGGGAGCATTTACGGCATTTTTGGGTGCAACGATCGCAATTACTCAAAACGACATTAAAAAAGGTCTAGCTTACTCCACCATTTCCCAGCTAGGTTACATGGTGATGGCGATGGGTATAGGCTCTTACAGTGCCGGACTATTCCACCTCATGACTCATGCCTACTTTAAGGCAATGCTGTTCCTTGGTTCCGGTTCTGTGATTCACGGTATGGAAGCAGTCGTTGGTCACGATCCATCACTCGCTCAAGATATGCGGATGATGGGGGGACTGCGGAAGTATATGCCAATCACAGCAATTACTTTCTTAATCGGTTGTCTAGCTATTTCTGGTATTCCGCCGTTTGCTGGCTTCTGGTCAAAAGATGAAATTCTCGGCAACGCCTTTGCCGCTAACCCAGTTTTATGGGCTGTTGGCTACCTAACTGCGGGAATTACGGCGTTCTATATGTTCCGGATGTATTTCAGCACCTTTGAAGGTAAATTTCGGGGCAATGAAACTGAAATCCGACATCAGCTCAAGTCAGCAGATGCCATGGCTGTAGCAGCAGGTTTTAAAGAACCAGTCCCTGCGTTTGGGCCTGGGGCAATGGATACGCGAGAACTGGCTGCTACTCATGCTGGGCATGATCCTCACGCACATAGTGAATATCCGCATGAGTCACCTTGGACGATGGTACTGCCATTAATGTTGCTAGCGGTTCCTTCGATGCTGGTTGGGTTAGTAGGAACGCCTTATGCGAACTACTTTGAAGAGTTTATCTTTCCACCCAGCGAAACATTGGCAGAAGTAGCTCAAAAAGCCGCAGAGTTTAACCAAACAGAATTTTTTGTGATGGCGGGGAGTTCAGTAGGAATTTCCTTAATTGGAATTACGCTAGCTTCACTGATGTATTTGCAGGGCAAAATCAACCCAGCTGCGATCGCGGCAAAAATTAAGCCTCTATATGAGCTATCACTGAATAAGTGGTATTTCGATGACATTTACGATCTCGCTTTCGTCAAAGGATTACGCCGACTAGCGCGGCAAGTAATGGAAGTTGACTTTCGTGTTGTCGATGGTGCAGTTAACCTGACAGGCTTTTTCACCCTAATAAGTGGTGAGGGACTGAAATACCTAGAAAACGGTCGCGCCCAATTCTACGCCCTGATCGTATTTGGGGCAGTTTTAGGTTTAGTGATTCTCTTTGGTGTGACTTAAAACAGAGGAACCAGAGACTAGGGGCTAGGGGCTAGGGGCTAGGGGCTAGGGAATAAAAATAATACTATCTCCCCTGCTCCTCTGCTCCTCTGCTCCCCTGCTCCTCTGCTCAACTAATTCCTAATCCCTAATCCCTAGCTACAATGAATATCGCTAATTTTCCTTGGCTGACAACGATAATCCTGTTTCCGATCGCGGCTTCGCTGTTGATTCCCATCCTGCCGGATAAAGATGGTAAGACAGTGCGGTGGTACTCGCTAATTGTCGGGTTGATTGATTTTGCACTAATTGTTTACGTCTTCTACAGTCAGTACGACTTTAGTAATCCAGACTTACAACTGGTAGAAAGTTACCCTTGGATACCCCAGCTTGACTTGAACTGGTCGGTAGGTGTTGATGGGTTGTCAATGCCTTTGGTGATCCTAACTGGTTTCATTACTACGCTAGCGACTTTAGCTGCATGGCCAGTAACACTGAAGCCACGATTGTTTTACTTTTTGCTGCTGGCAATGTATGGCGGTCAAATAGCCGTATTTGCTGTTCAGGATATGTTGCTGTTTTTCCTAGTGTGGGAACTGGAGTTGGTTCCGGTATATTTCCTGCTGTCGATTTGGGGAGGTAAGAAACGTCAATACGCAGCAACGAAGTTTATTTTGTACACAGCCGGAGGATCGCTGTTCATTTTGGTAGCCGCCCTGACAATGGGATTTTATGGCGATACCGTAACATTTGATATGCGATCGCTTGGTCTTAAAGACTACGCCCTCAATTTCCAACTCTGGGTTTATGCTGGCTTTCTAATTGCCTACGCAGTTAAACTACCGATCTTTCCATTACATACCTGGCTTCCAGATGCTCACGGCGAAGCAACAGCGCCTGTGCATATGCTACTAGCTGGAATTCTCCTAAAAATGGGCGGATACGCTTTAATTCGGATGAATGCTCAGATGCTTCCCGATGCCCACGCCTATTTTGCACCAGCATTAGTAATTTTGGGAGTAGTCAATATTATTTATGCTGCTCTGACATCGTTTGCCCAGCGTAACTTGAAGCGGAAAATTGCTTATTCCTCAATTTCTCACATGGGATTTGTGCTGATTGGGATCGCTACATTTACTGATTTGGGCTTAAATGGTGCTGTCCTGCAAATGGTTTCGCACGGACTAATTGGGGCAAGTTTGTTCTTCTTAGTAGGAGCGACATATGACCGCACACACACTCTAATGCTGGATGAAATGGGTGGTGTCGGTCAAAAGATGCAAAAGATTTTCGCCATGTTCACCACTTGTTCGATGGCATCTTTAGCATTACCAGGAATGAGCGGATTTGTGGCAGAGTTAATGATATTTGTTGGCTTTTCTAACAGCGATGCCTACAGCCCTACCTTCAAGATTATCGTCGTCTTCCTGATGGCTGTTGGCGTAATTCTGACCCCGATTTATCTGCTGTCGATGTTGCGCGAGATATTCTACGGTGCAGAAAATAAGGAGTTAATCTCACACGAAGCTCTTATTGATGCCGAACCGCGAGAAGTCTTTATCATCGCCTGTTTGTTAGTGCCAATTATTGGGATTGGTTTATATCCTAAGATGCTGACTCAAGTGTACGATGCAACAACAGTACAGTTAACAGCGCGACTGCGCGATTCAGTACCAAGTTTGGCACAGCAACAAGTACCAACTGTATCGTTCCGTGCGCCAGAAATTGGTGTTAGGTAGCGATCGCTATTTCAAATTAATATTGTTGTAAGGGTGGATTACTTGATCTGCCCTTTTTTGTAATTTGGAGTAATGCAATTTAGGCGATGGACTGAAGAGAGAACTTAGCTACAAGTGCGATTAATTGTTTAACTAAATTACTGCTCAATGTCTTTGAAGAATTTGCGCTTGATAAAGGGTAGCGAAAATTTGAATTGTTCCCATTGTGATAAACAGAATATTAAATGAGAAGTGATGAATAATTAGGCCTCCCAGAATCATCGCACAACCAGTAGTAAGTTGCGTTTGTCCAGCAGCAAGACCCCAAATATATCCAGAATTTGTTTGAGTATTATTTTTGGCGTACAGTGCATCCCAAGTCGGGGTAGCAAGCGCCGCCGCAATTCCTAACCCAATCTGAACAAAAAGTAAGTGTACTGTTGATGATGCAAACAAATAACCAAACGTAAACACAGTATTCAGCGCATAGCCCGCAACCAATAACTTTTCTTTACTAAATTTATTATCTGAGAGCCTTCCCACAAACGCCGTGAAAATTCCCGTTGCAATTAGGTAAGTTGCCCAAATCCAAGATATATCTAGAACATTACCACCAATTTTTTCGGTCAGCACTCCTAAGATAGGCCCTAACATTCCTTCGCCAAGATACCAAATAGTACTACCGTATAGCAAAATTCGTGTAGTTTTATTCAATTTCTTATTACGAGGCATAATATTATTTAAGGAAAGACTGCGTGTCCTTCTATTACGCCTTTTATTGGAAAACAATACGTTATTAACTAAAAGCTGCATAAAAAGATTCCCTTAATAAATTATTTTTAGACATTTGTAGCTATTTTTTGATATTGAACTGCAATGAATTTTTGGACAATGTTTAGATTAAGATATTTTTGCTTGGCTTGCACGGGGAGATACTTAAAATCTTTGATTGTTTTTCTACAATTTGCTTCTCCACACATACACTGCATTACCCAATAATCTTCATCGATTGAAGTTGAATAATCAAAATAAAGTTCTTCTCCTGCTTGAATATCTCTAAGAGCAATTAAAGTAACATCATTTATAATACCTGTATTGGGATTACAAGAATGATTGATAAACCGCATTGGCTCTTCAAGATTAATATAAAGGTCTTTGCCAATTTGTAAAGGATCTCCAAAGTTATCTGTTGCCTCAAGTGTTTGTTTAAAAGTAATTAGCTTACCTGTAAAGTTAAAGATATTCTCTTCTTTCCTAATATCTATTTTAGAAAATAAGCCTTTGCCAAAATCACATTCAGCTATATAAAAAATATTTCTAAAATTATTAGATAAATTAACTTTGATATTACAAGTATTAATTGCTTGGAGCGAAGAAGATTTCATACTATCTTTAAACTCAACTAACAATATAAACTTAACGTCAATTCTTGTTTATCTCAAAGCGTAATACTACGGATAAATTCATAAATAAATTAAGCTTGCAGGGCAATTAATTCAGGATATTTATAGAGGTATCAAATATGTATTTATGCATTCATAAATCTAAACTGTATGTTTCTCTCTGTATAAATACTGAAATAGTTAATTAATAATGAAATCAACATAAAAATATATAACTTGGTGTAGCAGTTTTACGTAGATAAACTGATTTTAGCTTTTACTCCAAAAAGCACAATCTCTAAAAAAGTTAATAATTTTAGTAGTTATTTGGTTGAAGAGTGTGCTTAAATCAATAGCTGACAAATAAGCATGAGTTTTTTCACGGCTTATAGTCTGTGCGTTTAGGTAATTGTCAGATACTTTAGCTATACTTATTTATTAGTCTAATTGAGTGCAGAAGTAAAAATTAAAATCTTGGAGGCAGGCAATGTCCGTCTCGCCTCTAGCTACGAGCTTAAGAAATACTACGTAGTCCATACTTGATCATCGCTACTAATTGAGTTAATAGTCGCTGCTTTTCTTTGGGTAGCTTTTTTAGAGAATCTGTCAACTTCCTAAATTAAATCATCAGCTAGGTAGTTCAAGTACACTTTCTAGCAAACAGTATCTGACTAAGTGTATCTGTCCAATCGTAATCTTACTGATAACTTTGAATAGGTCCACTATTCTACTTGAGTAAATGTACGGAGGTATAAGTTATAAGCTTCGTGCTTAGGTGAATATATACACTCCTAAAGTTCCTTTAAACAAAACCGTTAATTAACCATAACTACTACTTAAAAATTTATGAGTCGTTCGCCACTTTTTGGAAACCTCGCCCGCGCTATGCGGATTGCCCTGCACTGCGAAAAGCATAATATTTCAACGAACCAAGGACTAGAGCAGTTGGCAGCCCTGGAATCGCGTGTAGCTAGCTGGCGTGCAAATAGGCGCGAGTTTATGGCACTAACAGCAGTAAGCGCGTTTGGGGCAGTTGCAGGACAGATGGGTCGTAGTTATGCCGTACAACCATCAGACGCGAAGATAGGAATCGTCGGCGCAGGTTTGGCGGGTCTTTCCTGTGGATACGAACTTAAGAAAAACGGCATCTTGGCAACACTTCACGAAGCTAGCAACCGAGTAGGTGGTCGCTGCTTTTCTCTGGGTGGTTCCTTTGGGGGGCCTGTTAACTTTCCCAACCAAGTTGTAGAAAGAGGTGGTGAGTTTATCGACACTCTCCACAAAACAATGCTTGGCTACGCACGAGAATTTGGGCTGACGCTTGAAGATGTAGAAAAGCAGCCAGGGGAGATTTTTTACTACTTTGACGGACAGCGCTATTCTGAGGCAGTAGTTGTTGATGAGTACCGGAACTTTGTAGCTACCATGCGTGCAGACTTACTCAAAATCTCAGCTGCGCCGACTGCCGATAATCATACGGATGCTGACGTTTTGTTTGACAATACGACCTTACTAGAGTATCTGGAAACTCGGAAGGCGGGAAATGTAATTAAAAAGGCGATCGCTGCCGCTTATATGTCAGAGTTTGGGCTGGAACTGCACAATCAAAGCTGCCTCAACTTTCTCTTATTTATCCATGCAGACAAAAGGTCAAAGTTTACTCCATTTGGGGTTTTTAGCGATGAACGTTACCACATTATTGGCGGCAACGAACAAATTGCCCAAGGTTTACGCAATAAGCTACAGGGACAAATTAACCTGGGAATGCGGCTTGTTAAAGTTAGAAAGAACGCCACGAACAAAATTGAGCTTACATTCCAGAATGGTTTGCAGACTACAAGCGCAACTTATGATGCCGTTGTGATCACAATACCGTTTACAGCTTTACGCGAAGTTGAACTAGATCCTAGCCTAGAACTTCCCGCTTGGAAGCGTAATGCGATCGCCCAGCTGAGTTACGGCACTAATGCCAAAATGATGATCGGCTTTGATCAGCGCTTGTGGACTGCTCAAGGTAGCAACGGCATATCCTACTCAAACCTTGTCAACCATCAGACTACATGGGAATCAAACCCTACCAAGGCGACAAATACAAGCGCTGTGCTGACGGACTACTCAAGCGGTAAGCGAGGTGCAAGCCTCAACCCTAACCAAGTCCAACTAGAAGCGGTAAAATTCCTCACAGACCTCGATAACGTTTATCCAGGCGCACTTGCAGCAGCATCACGTGACGCTAAAGGCAAGATCAAAGCGCACCTCGAACATTGGCCCTCAAACCCGCTTACGAAAGGCAGCTATGCTGGTTATCAGCCAGGTCAATTTACTACAATTGCTGGTAATGAGGGCAAGCCAATTGGCAACCTTCACTTTGCAGGAGAACACACCAGTTCTTTCTATGAGTGGCAAGGTTACATGGAAGGTGCTGCCATTACAGGTATTCAGGCAGCGAACGAGATTCTACAAGATATTAAGGTGGGTAAATTATAAATTTTTCAACGCCTTAATAATAAGTGGCTAAACATAGATAACATATTGCATTTGTTCGCTAGTCTAAATTCATGACATCAAAGTGAGAGAAATGTTACGCTCTGCAAAAAGCGTTTTAGATGCCTTCGATATAACCCCATAGAATAGAACACATGATACTGCGTAATAAAACACTGCTGATTGTTGGCGCAACACTCGTCAGTTTAATTGGGGTTATATATGGCACTTCTTCCAAGATTTTACTGAGCGGTTTTGCCAAAGTAGAGGCACAGAATACTAAGGAGAATGTTCAACGAGTCCAAGATGCCTTGTCTGAAGAAATTAATAAATTAGATTTGACAACTACTGATTGGGCGCAGTGGGATGATAGCTACGCTTTCGTTCAGAATGCCAATAAAACATATTTAAATAGGCATCTTAGTAACTTAAGTATTTCTAGACTTGAGCTTAACTTAATGCTATACGTCCACTCGTCTGGACGGATTGTTGTTAGCAAAGGGTATGACCTAGAACGAAACAAAGACATACCAATTCTGAATAACTTTCAGAAACATTTTTCTCATCCAGGTCTTCTCCAACACCCCAACACTAAGGCTTCTCTAACGGGAATTGTTCTACTTCCTGAAAACCCCATAATTATCTCCTCAAGGCCGATCCTAACAAGTGAAAGTGAAGGGCCAATTAAGGGAACATTGATCTTGGGACGTTTTCTGGATGCTTCTATCAGCAAGCGGCTGGGTGAACGGACTCATTTGTCTGTGACAATGCATCGGTTTGACGATCCGAAAATGCCGCGTGACTTTCAAGCAGTGCGTTCATCTTTTTCGCCCAGAGAATCAATTATCGTTCGCAAGTTAAGTGAAGAAACTGTTGCAGGATACACAAGTATTAAGGACATTTATGGAAAGCCTGCTGTTTTGATGCGCGTAGATATTCCTAGACGGATCTACAAACAAGGTCAACTTAGCATCCGTTATCTTGGAGTGTCACTTTTAATAGTTGGTTTGGTACTTGTGGCGGCGACTTTATTAATTTTAGAGAAATTGATTTTGTCGCGGCTGTTTCGCCTTAGTGCTGATGTTTATAACATTGGTACAACTGGCAACCTTTCAGCACGGGTTTTGTCATTAAGCGGCAAAGATGAATTGGCGCGTCTAGGTAGCACTATTAATGAAATGTTAGCAGCGCTGGAACATTCCCTAAACAAAGAGCGAGAGAGGGAAAAACGCCACTACACGCAGAACAAAACCCTTGCGGAACTGGCAAAACGCAAAATGCTAGAGTTTAGCAATTTAAATGCTAGGTTAAGCGAAATTACAGAGGCTGCTGCCCACACGCTTAAGGTTGAGCGAGTCAGTGTGTGGTTATATAATGACGAACAATCAAAATTACGCTGCCTCAATTTGTATGAACGCAGCACAAATCAGCACTCAGAAGGCATTGAGTTAGATGCAGCCAATTATCCTGCTTACTTCCAGGCTTTAAAAGAAGATCGGACAATAGCGATAGACGACGCTCAGAATGACTCTAGAACAAAGGAATTGTCACGGGCCTATCTATCTTCAAGTAGGGTCACATCTATGTTAGATGCACCTGTTTGGCTAGGTGGTCAGATGGTAGGGGTTGTATGTCATGAACATATAGGCGATCGCCGTGATTGGTGTTTAGAGGATAATAATTTCGCTGCTTCGATCTCCGATTTAATTTCTCTGACAATCGAAGCATCTGAGCGCAAGCGATCGCAAGAGGAACTACGATTAGCTCACGATGAATTAGAAATAAGAGTTACAGAACGCACTACTGAACTTGCCAAGGCAAACATAGAGTTGCAATCTGAAGTGATCGAGCGCAAAATAGCCGAAGCCCAATTAATTCATGATGCCTTTCATGATTCACTAACAAGCTTACCAAACCGAGCATTATTTGTAGAACGGCTAGGGCGCGTAATCGAGCGATCAAAAAGAATCAAAAATTATTTTTTTGCCGTCCTCTTCCTCGACTTAGATCGCTTCAAACTTGTTAACGATAGCCTTGGTCATTTCTTAGGAGATCAACTGCTAATTGCATTTGTCCGCAGGTTGGAAGTGTGTGTTCGTAATGTAGATACAATAGCGCGTTTAGGAGGAGACGAGTTTGTCATCCTGCTCGATAATATTAACGATATCAATGACGCAACCCAAGTCGCCGACCGAATTCAAAATGAATTAAGTTTACCTTTTAAACTGAACGGACATGAAGTATTTATTAGCACCAGCATTGGGATTGCTTTAAGTACAACAGCTTATGAAAATGCCGAGGAAATTTTGCGCGATGCTGATACAGTAATGTATCGCGCTAAGGCGCTTGGTAAAGCCCGCTATGAAGTATTTGATCAAGATATGCACACGCGGGTAGTAGAACTTTTACAGCTAGAAAATGACCTGCGGCGATCGCTTGAGCGTCAAGAGTTGGAAATTTACTACCAGCCTATTGTCTGCCTTGCAACTGGCATAATTACTGGTTTCGAGGCGCTTTTACGCTGGCAACATCCGCAACGAGGTTTTGTTTCTCCAGTAGAGTTTATTCCAATTGCCGAAGAAACCGGAATGATTGTTCCTATAGGTTACTGGGTACTCCGAGAAGCCTGTCATCAAATGAGTGTATGGCAAAAACACTTTAATATCAACTTACCGTTGACAATCAGCGTAAATTTTTCCGGTAAACAGTTTTCGCAACCAGATTTAATTAAGCAAGTAGCTCAAATTTTGCAGGATAATGATTTTGATGCTCACAATTTAAAGGTGGAAATCACTGAAAGTGTGCTGATAGAAAATGCTGACTCCGCAGCCGGAATGCTTGTGCAACTAAAAAAGCTAGGTATTCAGGTGTATATTGATGACTTCGGCACAGGCTATTCATCTTTGAGTTATCTACACCGCTTTCCAATTGATGCCTTGAAAATTGACCGTTCATTCATCAGTAGAATGAATATTAATAATGAGTCAGAAATTGTCCAAACAATTATGACAATGGCTCATAATCTAGGCATGAGCGTAGTTGCAGAAGGAATAGAAACTATTGAGCAATTAAATCAACTTAAGTCGCTACAATGCGAATATGGTCAAGGATATTTGTTTGCCAAACCATTAAATAAAGAAGCAGCAGAAGCTTGGATTAGTAAAGAAGCGCCTTTAGTAAATCAAAACGTATCTTCGCTATAAAATATGTTAGTTTGTAATTAAACAATATAGTGGGATAAACAAGGTATCTATCTCCTATCTTGCTTTCATCGACAAGCTAATTCGCTTTAATTTTTCATTGATTTCCAGCACCCAAACTTTAACAACTTGTCCTACTTTAACTATCTGGTTTGGATCTGCAACAAATCGATCAGCTAGTTGCGAAATATGAACTAAACCATCTTGATGAACGCCAATATCTACGAACGCTCCGAAGTTAGCAACATTCGTAATAATGCCTTCTAGTTCCATGCCTATTTTGAGGTCTTTTATTTCCTTGATTCCTTCTTTAAAGGTGGCATATTTAAATTGAGCGCGTGGATCTCTACCTGGCTTTTCCAGTTCATTGATAATATCTCGCAGTGTTGGTTCGCCAATTGTAGTAGTAACGTACTTTTTAAAATTAATAGACTTGAGCTTCTGTGCGGCTTGCGATATTTGCTCTAAAGGCACATTTAAATCAGATGCGATCGCCTGCACAACAGAGTAACTTTCTGGATGAACGGCTGTATTATCTAATGGATTTTCACCACCACGAATTCGCAAAAATCCAGCTGATTGTTCAAATGCTTTTGCACCTAATTTTGACACTTTCATTAATAGACGGCGATTTTTAAATGCACCATGTTCGTTGCGATAAGTAACTATATTTTTGGCAATAGTTGGCGTAATTCCTGATACAAACGCTAAAAGTTCCTTGGAAGCAGTGTTTAAATCAACACCTACATAATTTACGCAGCTTTCTACCGTTTCATCCAGCTTCTTTTTCAGCAACTTTTGATCAACATCGTGCTGATACTGTCCAACGCCAATCGACTTCGGGTCAATTTTAACAAGTTCAGCTAAAGGATCTTGCAAACGGCGACCGATACTAATTGCACCGCGAACGGTAACATCAAGATCAGGGAACTCAGCGATCGCAACTTCACTTGCAGAATAAATTGATGCTCCCGATTCATTTACTATTACTCTAATCGGCTTGCGCTCTACAGTTTTGAGAACTTCAGAGACAAACTCGTCCGTTTCACGTCCTGCTGTACCATTGCCAATCGCGATTAGTTCAATATTGTGCTTTTCAATTAATTTCTTAATTGTATTAGCAGCTTGCGATCGCTCTAATTCTCCTTGATGTGGGAACACAGCTTGATATTGCAAAAATTTACCTGTCTGATCAAGGACAGCAACCTTACACCCAGTCCGAAATCCGGGATCAATCGCAAGTGTTGGTTTCATTCCAGCAGGAGGAGACAGTAGCAACTCGCGCAGATTAATTTCAAATGTCTTAATTGACTCGATATCGGCGTATGTTTTCCTGTCAGAAATTATCTCGGTGATTAGAGACGCTTTCATCAACCGATTGAAGGCATCCTTAAGCATTTGTTGGTAAAATTCTCGAATTGTCCGAACTTTCGTATAAATTTCTTGTGACTCTAGGTAAGACATCACAAATGCTTCATCAAACGCAAGTTCAAAATTCAACACACCCTCAGTTTCACCTCTACACAGCGCCAGCATATTGTGAGGTGCAATATTTCTGACTGGAATCTGGTAATTACGGTACATCTCGAACTTAGTTGTACCTTCGGGATAATCTTTTTTAATCTGCGAGACGAAACCGCCTGTCTCTAGCAGGTAATCTCGTAGGTAACTTCGTAACTCCGCCTTTTCTGCTACTTCTTCCGCTAAGATATCCGCAGCACCTTTCAGCGCTTCCTCTACCGTTTTTACGCTGTCTGCAACGATGTACTTAGCAGCTTCCTCATTTAGTGACATAGAAGTTGCATTCTTGACATTCAGCGACTTGATAAACTTCGCCAAAGGTTCCAAGCCTTTTTCTCTAGCAATCGTGGCGCGTGTGCGTCGTTTCTGTTTGTAAGGAAGGTAAAGGTCTTCTAGTTCAGTTTTCTGTAAACAAGGTTCAATCTTTGCTTTAAGCTCATCAGTGAGTTTACCTTGATCGGCGATCGCATTTAAAATCGCTGCCTTCCGCTCTTTAAGTTCACTCAGGTAAGTAAATCGATCCGACAAGTCGCGCAACTGAATTTCATTCATCTCGCCTGTGCGCTCTTTGCGGTAACGAGCAACAAAGGGAATTGTTGCACCTTCAGCGAAAAGTTCCAGTGCGTTTTTAATTTGAGCAGGTTTGAGCGAAAGCTCGTCAGCTAATATTTGCGGAATATTCAGCATCGGTGTGTGAATTTAACAATGTACTTATACAGGTAATATGCCAGATAGTTCAAAACTGCAAATAGATGGCAAAGTTATCAGATGAAACGCTCACAATTGTTTTTAACTTACAACGACGACTATTACAACGCATTAATGAGGCAACTGCAACAGAGGCGATAATGTTTGAACAATTCGGCGAAGAGGAGACAATTATAGAACTACAGCAACTGCAAAACGTTAGGGAAAGGGCAACATCTTCCTACTCCCGACTTTACACTTTGCTGTTACGAGTGGCTGAGTCCCAACCGATGGCTACTTCTGCTACCTTAGACTTACTAGCACTTTCGATTGAGCAGGCAGAGGCTACTGATGCTGCTTCTGAAGCTAGTGTCCAAGATATCAAGAGGAACTGGATGCCATGACAAATCAACCTAGACTCCCTGATCCAGAGATGAGAAAGCGTCATGTTGAGAAGTTGCGTGAAGTGTGCCGCCAGTATGATATTCTCAATTTGTTATTAGATGAAGCGATCGCCCAAGCAGAAGCGGATATTCGCAACAGTCCGATAAATGTTTACCGTTTGGGCAAGGCGAAGCGAGCAGCAGTAGAGAATGCAAAAAAATCAGTATAGTCTCATTCCTTCACAAAACTCCACTCCAACAGCTTAATTGGTGCAGTCTGCAATGCTTCTGTAAGTTCTGCATTATCTCCAAATTTCATTTGATCTAAATAACACGCTTCAACATTGACCGTAAACTGTTTTTCTGCAAAAGGCCAAGGTTTGACAGTGACATTGCCATCACTTGTTTCCATCACATCGTAGCGTTTGCCGTCTGGGCCTGCACTGATTTCTAATGCCCGTTGGCCTGCTGGTAATTCATGCTTGCAGAGAATTAAAGAAAGGCGATCGCACCATTGAAAAAACGCATAAGCTTTCTCAGCTTCCTTCTTACTAATCTTCAACTCTTTCCGCCATTTCTCTTGATGCTCCACTTGTTCGTCTAAAAAGCTGTCTAAATCAGCTGATTCGCCACGTTTGCCTTCTAGCAAAAAGCTGGTGTGCATAGAAATCAGCATCGCCACCCACCTTCCCCGATATTGGGCATCTTTTGTTAGTTTTCTCAGCCTTTTAAGATCGACTTTCGTATCCAGGGTAAAATCTAGCGGTGCGCCTGCGGGAGTGAGGTGGTTCCCTTCCCATTCGCGTTCGAGATCGTCGTGATGGGATATCGCCGCCACTGTTTCAATTAGGCGTTCAGGGCGATCTTGTGTATGCCATTGTCCCGCTAGTTGAGCAGCAAGCAAAGCATGAGCGCGATGGTAAATCACTTCCCATCCATTCTCGGTGAGGTTAGTAATCACGTAATTTTATCCTTATATCCTGATGCAATTCCTGACTGGCGTTGTTTAGTATGCCTGTTCAAAAGAAAGCTGGCATCAACACTTCGAGATAGGCTATTACAGCTTTCTTAGTTTAGATGAAAGGGCGAAATATCTGGCGCGTTGGTTACAGAGGATGAGAACTGACCTTGATATGATTTAAAGAGCGATCGCATAAGGTGGGCAATTACCTACTTAATGTCTCAGAATTCACTACTTTTTAATCAAATCTTGTAAATTCTGAATAACTAGATCAGGGATTGGAAAGATTTGGTCAACATGACTGCTTTCTGTATTAATCCAGATTGTTGATAAACCTACTGATAATGCTCCACTAACGTCACGCTCTAGACTATCTCCAACAAAGACAATTTTCTCTTGCTTTACCCCAAACGCTTCTATCGCTTTATTAAATAGATATGGTGATGGCTTAATTTGACCATGATCGGCAGAAAAGATGATGACATCGAACAAATCACGAATTCCGGTTCGCTCAAATTCCTGTAAGTAGAGGTTACTTCTAGACCAAATATTTGAGACTACACCCAATCGGTGAGTTGAGCGAAGTTGATGCAAAACCGCCGCATGAGTTTCTGGAATTGTACCCAATTCATGTATTGCGAAGACTTGCTCCAATAGCTGTATTTCTTCCTTTGGTAACTTTTTCGCTGTCGCAGTTGTATTTAAATAGCTGAGAATAGATGGAAAACACTCGTAAAAATTTGGATCGCAATAGTTAGATAGTATGGTATCAAATACGGTAGATATTATCTCCTGTACCTGGTGACTACTAAGTAATGCTCCACCTAGTCGATAATATGTTGTGCTGTAATTTTCAGTGTCCGAAAAACGATCAACGTCGAACATGAAAGTGTAGCCCATGTCAAGGAGGATAATATCAAACTGATCGATAAATCGTGTCTGCATTTATAGCTAGTTTTAACAATATTATCTACTACATAAGTCTAAGGTTTTAAAATGTAGATTTTAAAACTTTGTAGCTATGCTCGCTTTTTAAGAAAAAATACTTGGAAAAACCTTAAATAAGTCAAGTGATAAATCAGGAAAACAGGGGAGAACAACTGTTTTGTTTGGCAAGAATATCCGCTTTGCAGCATAGTCGAACTTGCCTTGCAAGTCTTGTAATGGTTCACTATAAGTTTCTAGACGCTGCTCAACTAAGTTAAATATCCAGTAATAATTAATGCCTGCTTCAGCATAAAGGGGTAACTTAACTTCCTGATCATAATCTATAGACGAATCGGAAATCTCAACTACTAGCAACACATCTGCTGAATCAGGATGAGCAGATAGATAGTCATCAAAGCGATTTTGAACAATAGTAAAGTCTGGTTCCGGTTCGCTAGCAGGGTGTAAAACTATAGGTGACTGAACTCGTAAAGTAGCGCATTCGCCTAAAATTTTAAGCAACTCTCGATTCAACCTGGTAATACAAACTTCATGGGCTGTTCCTTTGGCTGCCATCTGAATAATTTGCCCGCCAATTAACTCAATTCGGTCGTCTTCACTAAAAAAACCTATTTCTGTAAGGCGGTGATATTCAGCCAAACTGAACTGTTTAACACTAGCTATGACCATAATAACTATATTAGCTACTTTAATTTATTTGCATATATTATATCTTTATTTTGTTTTGCATTACTTTTTACTAAATATTTATACAATTATCTATATATTTATCATAAGCAATTAGTGGATATTAGTAATAGCTTCATTCTTGTTCATACATTTGTTTATGCCTTTTTAAAAGCTGCAAATACTTCTCATTTGTTTTTGCTTGCATCCATTTTTCTTTAAATATCGCTGCCGACTCAGCTTTAACAGGATCTACTTCATTAATTAAAATATCTTTTCTTGCTTTTAATTCAGCTTCCTTAGTCAATTCTTTTTGAGGATTAGTCTTATATTTTCTGCCGCTTTTATGATTAGCGTATCTGCGCGATCGCGTGTAACCCATTTGAATAAACTTCCGCGCCATATCCGCCCCCACAAAATCATCTTTTTCAAGATAATCAAGAAACATATCATATATCTTTTCGCTAGATTTTCTAGCGATATCAGGAGTTTTAAACCGCCAGTAAGGCAGAATTTCCGACTTGTAAGGTTCTACTAAAAGAACTCCTTGCTCACCCTTACCAACTCGATAAAGTTCAGGAGAAGAGCGAAAATCAATATTTTTAAAATTCAAAGAGTAATCAAACGGGAACATTAATTTTTGTTGTAAACTATAGAACTTTTAAGGAAAAGCTTAGTTCTATGGTAGTAAGAAAATAAAGCAGTTTCTACTATGCTGACTACCCCGCATTCGCTTAACACTGCCCTTACCCCAGGCGATTTACGTCGAGTACACCACATTGCTTTAAATGTTAAAGATTTGCAAGCTTCGCGTCACTTCTACGGTACTATTCTCGGACTGCATGAACTAACGGGCGAAGAAGTACCTACAACGCTAAGATCCCTTATAGCAGCTGGCAAAGTAACAAACTTCGTCACCCCAGATGGTACTGTCCTCGATTTGTTTTATGAACCGGATCTAGTACCACCAGACAGCGATCCTCATCGCGCCTTCACTCGCGCCAATCACCTCGCATTTGACATCGCTCCCCAATTGTTTGATCGGGCAGTTGAGGTGCTAAAACAAAATCAGGTGTCGCTTGATCACGGACCCGTTAGCCGCCCTACTGGAAAAGGCATCTACTTCTACGATCCAGATGGATTTCTAATTGAGATTCGCTGCGATCCAGCATAGACTTAAGCAATTTATTAGGTAAAGGTCACTGCAGAGGATTCTTTTCCTGTAACTTCAGTGCTGAGATCTCGTGATCTCAATTGTAATTTTGCCGCTAAAGTCGGGAATCGGTGCAGCAGGTTTGCTTAACTTAACTTGAACTTGTGTCACTTTGTCGAATTGAAGGATGAATTGGGCGATCGCAGTTGCTAGACGTTCGATCAAAGCAAATTTGGAAGTTGTCACGAGCTGCTGCACAGAAGTGATAATGCTGCGGTAATCGAGAGTATCTTCAATAACATCACTTTCACCCGCAAGCGATAGATCTAGCCACAATGTCAGATCTACCTCAAACCGTTGGCCCAATACCTGCTCTTCTGGCAGATATCCGGTATAGCCATAACAACGAATTCCCGTTAATTGAATGCAATCCATACAACTTATCTCCCTGTAACCAATCTAGGATAAAGAAGTTTGTAGCAATCGCAAAGCACCGAAATTTGCTCGGCTATTTGATTTGATGGTGATTGATTTTAGAAACACCAATTCTGTTTGGGCTTCGATCATGACGGAGACATTAAAGCGGCTAGGTTTAACCACAGCCGTTATTTGTCCTGGATCGCGCTCTACGCCACTTGCGATCGCCTTCGCCCAAGCTGAGGGGGTAGACGCTATTCCTATCCTAGATGAACGTTCTGCCTCGTTCTTTGCCCTGGGAATTGCCCGCAAATCGAGACTACCTGTGGCGCTCGTTTGCACTTCTGGCACAGCAGGGGCTAATTTTTTTCCTGGTGTGATTGAAGCAAGGGAAAGTAGAGTACCACTATTAGTTTTAACAGCAGATCGCCCCCCCGAACTACGAGATTGCAATTCAGGTCAGACAATTGACCAATTAAAATTATTTGGTACATACCCAAACTGGTACACCGAGTTAGCACTGCCATCTTTGGAAATAGAGATGCTGTGTTATTTACGGCAAACCCTCGTTCATGCCTGGGAGCGATCGCTGTATCCTGTACCTGGCGTAGTTCATCTCAATATTCCTTTCCGCGATCCCCTAGCACCTCTCCCAGACGGCATTTCCTCTGAATCTTTAGTATCCCAGTTGCAACCAGAAGACTTCTTCGCTGGCATAACAACCCTCGCCCCTGCTCCCTTGCTCCCCTGCTCCCCTGCTCCCCCGCTCCCCCGCTCCCCTGCTCCCCCCCTCCCCGAATGGCAACAATCCAACCGAGGAATTATCATTGCTGGCCTTGCCCAACCCCAGAATGCCAGAGAATATTGTAGTGCGATCGCTCAACTGTCTAAAACTCTAAAATTTCCCGTTTTGGCAGAAGGACTCTCGCCAGTAAGAAATTATGCTGATCTCAATCCTTATCTCATTTCTACCTATGACTCAATTTTGCGGAATCATGAACTGAGACAACAGCTAACACCTGAAATTGTGATTCAACTTGGTGAATTGCCTACAAGTAAAGAACTGCGTACTTGGCTTGATAGGACAAAAGCCAAGCGGTGGGTAATTGAAAAAAGCGATCGCAATCTCGATCCCCTACACGGCAAAACAACTCATTTACGATTATCTGTTCAACAGCTAGCTCAAATATGCCCAAGTGAACCAAAATCAATAACTTCCTATCTTCAACTGTGGTGTGCTGCGGAAGCAAAAGTAAGGCTGTCTATTGACGAAACAATGGCAACGATGAACCAGATATTTGAAGGTAAAAGCGCTTGGTTACTCTCGCAATTTTTGCCATCAGAAACACCACTATTTATTGCTAATAGTATGCCTGTGCGGGATGTTGAGTTTTTCTGGAAGCCTAATAACAGTGGATATAAACCATTTTTTAACCGAGGTGCAAATGGTATTGATGGCAATTTATCTACAGCTTTAGGTATCGCTCATCGCAATCAAAGCAGTGTCATGTTAACAGGCGATTTAGCATTATTACACGATACAAATGGCTTCTTATTAAGAAATAAATTTGAGGGGCATCTAACTATTATTTTAATTAATAATAATGGCGGCGGTATTTTTGAAATGTTGCCCGTTGCCAAGTTTGAGCCACCATTTGAAGAATTTTTTGCAACTCCACAGGATATTAATTTTGCTCAACTATGTGCCACATACAATGTGAAGCATGAATTAATTACTGATTGGGAGCAGCTAAAGCAACTATTAAACCCACTTCCTATAGAGGGTATTAGAGTTTTGGAGTTGCAAACAAATCGCAAACTAGATGCAAAATGGCGACAACAAAATTTAGCCAAGTTTGCACTGAGGATTAGTTAGCTTTTCGCCGTTATTACAAGTAATGAATCAAGTCAAAAAAGCCGTAAATACTAATAACTAGCAATAACATTGCTGTTACTTGAGTGACTCGCATTTGGGGTGAGGGAGCGATCGCTTCTCGCACTAAGATAGAAGCCGATGCTCCGACGATGTAACTTAAACTCAGCGCTAGGTACGGCCAGCTTGGTGTTAGCTGCCAAATTGCTAATAATGCGATCGCTAGTAACAACATCAAGCTTTCCACAAACCGAGGCGGATTGTACTGGCTTGACCAAATCAAGGTATGCACCCAAAAACGCCAAATTGTCATTACTACCTGCTTATAAATGAGTAATTAGCGCAAACGTCCACCAGGAATACGCCCACCGGATTGAGCAATACCATTGCTTTGAGCATTGCCTGAATCTTCTGCTGTCGCTTCGATGCCAAACACACGGTTAAAGGTTTTTTCTACTTTATAGCCAGAATCAATAGATTCTAAAGGGTCTTTACGGAGTCGGTGACGTAGACACAAAGTCATAACGCGGCGGATATCATCAACTGTAACTTCGTTACGACCTTCAGACGCTGTTAAGGCTTTGGCAGCACGGTTAGTTACAATGTCACCCCGCAAACCATCTACATCAAGTTCAGAACAAACTTCGGATATTTTCACCCGGAGATCATAGTCAATCTTTACCGATGGTAAAAGCTCTTGGGCGCTAACCAGCTTTTTTTGTAACTCTTCTTGCTGCGGCTGATATGTTTCGAGAAACTGCTGCGGATTTTGGTCAAATTCTGCTCTTTGCTCAACAATTTGCACTCGCAGCGCTGGTTCTTTCACAGTACGGATTTCGGCGTGCATCCCAAACCGATCTAGCAGTTGGGGACGTAGTTCACCTTCTTCGGGGTTGCCAGAACCAACAAGAACGAATCGGGCGGGGTGGCGAATAGATATGCCTTCTCGTTCAACAGTGTTCCAGCCGCTTGCTGCGGAGTCAAGCAGCACGTCTACTAAGTGATCGTCTAGTAAGTTGACTTCATCAACGTAGAGGATACCTCTATTGGCTTTTGCTAGCAATCCTGGTTCAAAAGCTTTGACACCTTCAGAAAGGGCTTTTTCAATGTCAATAGTGCCGCAAACTCGGTCTTCTGTGGCTCCCAGAGGCAAATCAACCATTGGGACTTTTTTCTGCGCGACTTTAATTTCTGCTTGTTGTTCTAGCTGCTGACGCACAGCATCGCTCATGATATCAGGATCGCTAGGATCGCTATTGAAGGGATCATCGGCGACGACTGTGATTTCTGGCAACAAATCAGCCAGCGCCCGGATCGTTGTAGATTTACCAGTACCGCGATCGCCCATAATCATCACGCCGCCAACTTTGGGGTCAATCACGTTTAACAGTAAGGCAAGTTTCATTTCTTCCTGACCAACAATGGCAGTGAAGGGGAAAACGGCGCGGCGGCGGGTAGCTACGGCAGTTGGACTCACAAGATTACCTAGAAGTATTTATCGGGACACCGCTTTTAATTTTGCCACACCTTATGAAACCGTGAGTCTTTGGGTTTTAGCGAAGGGTGTTAGAGGTTAGCAGGAGAAGGAGCGCGATCGCTCTATGGCTCATCCTAAAACTGGCTATGAAAAACGGTATTTGTATTTATCACCTTTGTTATACAGCGGTTTTCAGTCTTATAAGGCACAGTAGCAGCAGTGAGCGAACCAGTTTCGCAGATGGTTAGGAGCGATTAAATCCATCGCTATCTTGATTAGCGTCTGTACCATTTTTGATGTCGTTGGT
>JAESFL010000512.1_pt1 | contig 25864 bp, 24 predicted proteins | sample 9269401 | NCBI WGS metagenome assembly JAESFL01 (sample SAMN14506025, study PRJNA617098) | algae metagenome | isolation source: Gloeocapsa sp. UFS-A4-WI-NPMV-4B04 and co-occurring heterotrophs from desert... | place: USA: Utah | collected 2006-10-01 | reverse complement strand
GAGACACCTGCTGCCTGGCAGCGCAATAATCGGTTCTGTCGCAACTCTGGAGCTGAGACAACAGGATAGTAGCGAGCCTCTCACGACGGTCATGCAGCGAGTCGCTCGAACTGCTCAGCAAGCGAGGCGTGCCGATTGCCGGCGTACTTCGCCTGCCCTTTGCGCATCATGTGCACCATTTCAATGCCGCTCAGAATCGCGCGAGCGCTGTTCACTGACTTGAACCCGAGCATCGGTCGGACCCGGCTTTTGACGGCACGATGATCCTGTTCGATCCGATTATTGAAATATTGGCTCCGCATGGTCATGATCGGTTTCAGCTTGCCCCCTGACTTGTCCTGAAGCCGGTCAGCGGTATCGCAGGATAGGATCGCATTCCGGTTCGTCTGGCTGCCGTCGATCACGATCCGCTCAGGCCGGCCATGCCGTTTGAGGGCTCGGCTCAAGAACCGTTTGGCGGCAGAAAGATTGCGCCGCTCGCTGAACCAGAACTCGACCGTGTCGCCATGGCTGTCAATTGCTCGGTAGAGATACGTCCAACGTCCTCTAACCTTGATGTAAGTTTCATCGATATGCCATTTCCGGCTGACTGCACGCTTCCGGAGGTTGAAGCGGTCGAGCAGTTCGGGTGAGTAACGGATCACCCAGCGACCGACTGTGGCATGATCGACGGAGATGCCGCGCTCCGCCATCATCTCCTCGAGATTTCGCAGGCTGAGATTATACGCGAGGTACCACCGTACGCAGAGCAGGATTACTGACCAATCAAATTGCCTACCCTTGAACATCCTGCCTAACCCTCTCCCGTCAGCTCAGGACGTAGCCACGAGAGAGGAAAGAAAGAGTTGCGACAGGACCAGCACCAATGCCGGAAGGTCATAGTGCTGCGCCGATCTCTCCCCAGATGGTCTCTGCTGTTCAACTGACTTTGGCCCAATGCCGCTCTAACAGCAGACGTTCTTAGCCTTGGCCGTCCCTCGACGACGCCGTTCTCTCCGCTCAAACCCGATCAGCTCGGCGAGACGGTTTCTGGCCCGGTTCACACGACTCTGGATCGTGCCGACCGCACAGCCGAGCACTTGAGCCGCCTCCTCGTAGGTCATGCCCTCTGCGCCGACCAGCATCATCGCTTCACACTGCCCATGGGGCAACTTGGCCAGTGCTGACGCGAGATCCTTTAGCAGGATTCTGTCCTCGCAATCCGGGATGGAGATCATCATTGCGGCATAGGATCCATCCACATCCTCCACCTCGTGCCTAGTCTTGCGGTAAGCCGAGCAGAACAGGTTGCGCATGATCGCGAAGAGCCAAGCCCGCAGGTTCGTGCCGGGTTCGAACTTGTCCTGCTTGCCGATGGCTCGCAGCACCGTCTCCTGCACAAGATCCTCCGCTTGATCGACATTCCGCGTCAGGGAGATCGCAAAAGAACGTAGCGAGGAAAGGCTCGTCACAATTCCATTGGCAAAGGATTGGCCAATCGCATCGGGATCAGCGTGGACGACCTTGCTTCCAATATCGAGGAGTTGAGCACGACCCGACGGGAGCCTTGTCTCAAGAGGTTCCCCACATGAAGCACGGAGGTGCTGCCCGAGATGGACTTGGATGCTGACATCCGAGGCAGCAGAGACTGAGGAGCCCAAGAAGCCGAGTAGAGCCGTCCAGTCACCCGGATTGGTCGGGATAAGCTCTGATGGTCTCATGATGGTCATAACCCCTGCCGAACCGTGTTGGGATCGGCGACGATCACCACCTGTCGCAGGAGTTGTGGCGCCGCTTTCGTCGTGGCGGATCACCAGTTCCTCCTGCGCCCGGGTTCCCTCACATTTGCGCATGTCGGGATTTGGCGATGCCGTCGTCATCAGCGAGCCTCATCACCTCGGCCAAACAGTTCCTCGCCCGGTTGACCCGGCTCTTGACGGTGCCGACCGCACAGCCGAGAGCTTGGGCCGCTTCCTCATAGGATAGTCCGTCCGCGCCCACGAGCATGATGGCCTCACGCTGAGGCTCAGGCAGCTTGCCAAGGGCTGTCTCAAGATCATGCATCATGATCCTGTCCTCCTGGTCCGGGATCGAAATCATCGTCTCAGCATAGGATCCGTCGACGTCCTCGACCTCACGCAGGGACTTGCGTTGCTCCGAGAAAAATTGGTTGCGTAAGATGGTGAAGAGCCAAGCCTGCATGTTTGTGCCGGCTACGAACTGCTCGTGCTTGCTGATAGCTCGCAGAACCGTCTCCTGTACGAGGTCATTGGCCTGATCAGCATCCCGCGTGAGTGAGACTGCGAAAGCCCGGAGCGAAGTCACGCTCGTCAGGACCTCATCAACGAATGTTTGGTCAACCGGATCCGTGCGGGCCCGGATTACTTCGGTCAATCGCTTGAGGAGCCGGGTCAGGCTGTGCGGGAGCTTCTCCTCGGCAGGGTTTCCATACCAGACCTGAAGTTGCTGGCCGAGGTGAGCTTGGATACGGCTGTCCAGAACAGCAGAGTTCGATAGGCTCACAGGGCGTAGGGGGGAGGGCCCGTGATGCCGAACATCGGCAGTGCGGTTCGACAATGTCGCCATGGTCGTTCTCCTGCAAATCCGACCTCCAGGACCATGTGGTCGCCTGTCATGCGCCTTGTGTCCGGAGGCTACCAGTGCGTGGTGACAATCAGCGCACAATAGTGCCCGTTCCCACCGGCCTCAGCCAGCGAGCTCAGTCATGACGAACTCAATGTCACCTAATGAGTGACGTCGGCTCGGCTGGTGATAGCAGTGGCTCTTCTTGTCAGCGGGGCTTGGTGGCGTCGCGCACTGTGTCCTTGATGCCGCCGACTGCATTCTCTGCCTGGCCAGCGGTCTTCTCAGCGGCTCCTTCGGCCTGGGTCTTGCTGTCGCCTGTGACCTTGCCGATGGCTTCCTTGACCGAACCCCTGGTCTTCTTCGCGCTGCCTGCAATCCGATCCTTGTCCATGATGGCCTCCGGGCTAGGATGATGCGCATGTGATAACCGGTATGACAACCCTGTTATCACAGGTGCTAACCCATTAGAATCGTTAAAGTTCATCGATTTTTCTAGTAGTTGCCCCGCACTACTCGGCCCGGTTTCTCTGTACTACTTTTCGCGCTCTCGGAAGCTTGGCCGCGATTCCGTCACTCCCGATGCCACGCTCGCGCGCCCACACAATCAGGGCACTGCGCCGGTTGACCCCGAGCTTCTGGTACAGCGAGGCGACGTGGTTGCGCACCGTGTTGCGGGCGAGATGCAGCTCCATCGCGATCTCGGGATCGCTCTTGTCTTGGCAGACGAGAGTGAGCACCTCACGCTCCCGCGCTGTCAGATCAGCGACGCTGGCAGCGGCTTGTGCTGGTGACTGTCCCGGCCGGGCAGGGTGGCGCAAGGCAGCGAGCTTCTCGACCACGCCCCGGCTGAACCAGGACGCGTCCGCCATCACCGCCTCAATAGCCTTGACGAGTTCCTCCTCCGAGCGCCTGCGTTTGGTGATGTCCTGGAACGAGCACAGAATGCACGCACGATCGCTCAGCATGATGGCCTCAGCGGATACCAGGCAGTCGATGTCTCCCCCGTCCTTCACCTGGAAGCGGGCTTCGAAGTCCCTAACGGCGCCTGTCTTGGCGAGCTCGGTCTCAAAGCGCCGACGTTCGCCGTCGTCAAGCCAGAGGCCAAGCTCATGCACTTTGCGCCCGACCACGTCCTGGGCCTGATAACCTAGTATCCTCATGAAAGAGTCGTTGACCTCAACAAACCGATGATCGTCGGCGGTGCTGATGGTGGTTGGCACCGGCGCCAAGCGGAAAGCCTTGGCAAACCGCTCCTCGGACTGGCGCAGGGCTGTCTCAGCTTTCCGGCGCGGCTCCAGGTCAGCGAAGGTGAACAACATGCAAGGCACTTCGCCAACTTCGATCGGCTGCCCTGCCACCACCATTTGGCGTCCTCCCGGATCGCTCGGGACCGTGAGGCAGGCCTCCATTTGCGGGATGGTCTCGCCCGCGCGCAGCCGCTCCAGTGCCAAGTTCCGGCGTTCGGCGCGTTCCAGTACATCAATCTCGTAGACGGTCCGGCCCAGCACGTCCTCGCGATTGTACCCGGTGAGCTCCAAGAAGCCCTGGTTCACCTTGACCAGGCGCAGGTCCGTGAGGCGACAGATGGCGGCGGGCGCTGGGTTAGCTGCGAAGGCCCGCTCGAAGCGGTGCTCAGCCTCAACTTGTCCGCTGACGTCGTGCACAATGAGCACGAGGCAGTCGGGGGCGCCCGCATGATCGGTAATGACGAGGCTGCGAATGCGGTGGGTGCGATCCCTGTCCTGGTTGGTTCTGTGGGCCACGACCACCACAACGTCGTCGAACGCTTCCCCAGCAATCACACGATCGATCGGGTAATGGCCGTGGTCGAGCATATGGCTGCCTTCATGGCGAAGGACGAAGTTGTTGCGATATTCGTCAACGGTTCGGCCGAGCTCGTGCAGATGCGTCACCCCGTGCATCTCGAGGGCGGCCTCGTTGGCATAGGTGATGGTCTGGTCCGGCTCGACCAGGATCACACCCTCGGTCAGGCCGGCAATGATCTGCTCCAGTTGCGAGCGATCTGGGGCTTGATTAGCCGCGTCGACGCCGGCTTCGTGGCTGGCCGAACCCGCGGCACCAGCGGCCCCCATACGCTTCGGACGATTGAGGTTGGCGCGACCCATGACTGCACCTGTATTTGCCACGAGATGGCTCCCACTGTGCTTCCATTCACCTGTGTTCAACGGAACTCAGCGCAGCGGGTTTCACGTAGTGCAGTCGTGGGCTGCCGCGCCGCCTGATACCTGTTCGACTACCTTGGGCGGCGGAACGTTGGATCCCTAAGTGCATGACACAGCCCAGTTGGCAGGTTGAGCCTATCCATGGGGAGTTAGCCCGACGGCGTTTGAGCGCGGACTTGCATGTGCATGCGTGGGCTCCCGGTGCGACAGCCGGGAGCCCACCTGTTTGTGGCTGCCGATGGTCAGGCCGCGCGGTTTAAGCGCTGAGCCGTTTTGTCAGCCTCCACGGTCACGGCCTTGGTGGCCTCATCGGTCATCTGGAGCGTGAGTTCGGCCAGGCGCCGGCTGTTCTCAAGCGTCTGCTCCAGGTTGTCGCGCAGCAGCGAGCTCTGCACCTCGACAAAATCCGTCATCGAGCGGCAGCGGGCCAGCGCCTGCAAGCCGTCAAGATTGCGTTGCAGGCGTTGCTGACTACGGGTGACCACCTCGCGTGACACCTCTTGCAACCCACGGGTCAGGACGGTGCTGGACTGCGCCACAGCCCGCAGATTATGCGCAGCCTCCTCGGTCAGCCCTCCTGTTGTGCCGTCCGGCTGGTCTATGGTCTGCCCCGTGGAGTGGCGGGCCAGCTCCGAGAAGGCGCCCCAACTGTTTGTTACCGCCTCCTGCATTGCTTGAGCCATGGTCTGGGCGCTTTCGACGCCAGCACGCAAGGTGTCGGCCACGTCCTCCGTTACCCGTTGCACGGCTTCGCCTTGTTCACGGCGGCGTCGAGCCTCAGCGCGTTTAGTCTCGTCAATGTTGGCCATTTCATCCTCCACTGTCTCGGCTATGGCTTTAGCTTCCTCGTCACTCAGCACCTTGAGCACGGCCGGAAGCAACTCCTTGCGGTCATCGCGAATGTGCTGCTGGAAGGCTCGTCTGAGTTCCGTCACCTTGCTGAGGAACTCAGCATTGTTCTTCGGTGCGCTCTCCAGCTCGCTTAAGAGCGCCGCCGTTTCCTGATTATCGTTGGTGGCCTCCCGCACGAGATCCTGCATGCCGTGCCGGGTCAGCACCGGAAACAGGTGCTCCTCCTGGAGGGTGGCGAGTAGCTCCAGTTCCTCCTTGAGGTCGGCCAGAAGCCGCTCCCGGGTTTTGACCGCGGTGTCAGACGTGGCGAGCAGCTTCTCAAATAGTTCGTTCGCCTTGTCCGGTGGGGCTTGGCTGAATCGTCTGGTCGTTGTCATTGTCCCTCACTAGCTGTCGAACTGAAGGGTCCAAGCTCTAGCTTGGCCCGTGGCGTGTGACATCGCTATGTCGACGAACTCGAACCGCATGACACATGACGATTGAACCGAAGAGGCCATTACATGCCTGCCATCGGTCGACTCGTCTGACGTCCACTTGCTACTGACCATCGAGGGCGATCAGCCCTAAGTTCGGCCGCGTAGGGCGACCCATTCTTGGTTTTATTGATCCATGTTAATCAGCGACAATTGCGGAGGTTCCAAGCGATCCCATTCGACCAGGCAAGTAAGACTGCGGGTCGGTAGCAAGACTGATGCTCAAATCCCCGACAACTCTGGGCCGAGGGGGTCCTATCCGACTTGGCCTGTGAACTGTCCAGTTTCGGCGGAGTTGTCTCAATGGTCATAACTTAGACCATGTGGAGGAAACTCATGCAAAAGCTCGTGCTCGTTTCAGTCCTATGTCTCCTGGCCAGCGCCTGCGCTACCCGGCAACAGTCAACCAGCACGGCCGTTGGAGCCACGGCTGGCGCGGTCGTAGGCGGACCAGTCGGGGCTGTCGTCGGCGCCGGGGCCGGAGCGGTGGCAGGTGCGCCCGGTGGCGTTGTGGACGAGGTCCAGGGGGACAATCAGCGCCGGCGCACCGTACGGCGGCGCTAGTCCGGTCACTCACGGACAGATCCCGCAAGTGCTGCGGGATCTGTCCGACCTGGACTCGTGTGCTTGATGACGAGCAGGAGTGTAGAGCTCGGTCTAGACCCTGGTGAGTACGGTAGTGCCTGAACCATCACCTGAGCGCCGGGTTAATCAGCAGGGCTGGGCAAGGGCTGATCCATTCTCAGGAGGAAAGGTCCATGGTCAATACCTATCGCGCCGACAGCTCTCAGGAGGGGTTCAGCACGGAGCCCCGGTCCTATGATGCTGAGGCCTCACGCAGGCCACCCAACTTATGATCTGGAGACCCGTGCTGATCTAGCACGGAACGTTGACAGCGAACTTCGCAGCCGCCGGCGTGCAGATCTGTTTTTCGAGGATAGCATTGTCCTGCTTGGCATCCTGCTTGGAGGTGCTGTCGGGTACATGACGGCGACAACGGTACGCAAGACAACCTGGAGCAGCCCTTCAGACCGGGGGGCGTCGGGCAGAGCGAACCGCCGTTACTCCTTTGGCCAACAGGGCCGGACCCGCACTTCAAGCTCGGCAGAGAAGGATGAGACCATAGACCTAATCGCCTCCAATAAGGTCGAGGGCACGGCGGTGTACAACCGGCAGGGAGAAAAGCTCGGCGAGGTCTACAACTTCATGGTCGGCAAGCGTTCGGGCGAGGTGGCCTATGCGATCATGAGCTTCGGCGGCTTTCTTGGAATTGGCCAGAAGTACCACCCGCTGCCCTGGAATGCTCTCATCTATGACACCGGGAAGAAGGGCTATGTCATTGATGCCAACAAGGAGCGGCTGATGGGAGCCCCGAGCTACCAAGCGGGTGAAGAGCCGTTCTCCCTGCCCGAGTACAGGCAGCAGGTGCGGGACTACTGGTCTGCGGGCCCGACCTGAGCATCACCCACGGCGTGCGCACCTGAGGCTCTGCCTCCTGCAAGGACAGCAGAGCCTCAGGTGCTTGGGAGCACAGTGGCAGAATGCTTGGCTTGGACCAGATGACTGAGCAGGAACTGCTCGCCGGGCTTTATCGTCTGGCAGACGGCTCAATCGGGAGATCGCGCTTGCCGCCAAGCGGGCAGTTCAGCAAGGATCCCATCGAGGGCGTGTGGGCTACTCAGGACGAGCAGAACCTATTGGCCGAGATGAACCGACTGATGGACCGCAGGCGTGCCGTCGAAGGGCACCTAATGCGGGTGCGAGGACAGCTCCAGTCTTTAAGTCGGCATGAATTGGGGAAAGGCTAAGGGGGCTTGTCACGTTGCGGAGCATGGCCGAGACAAACGCCGCCGGATGCCTTTGGCTATGCCGTTACACCTGCCGCCTCCCGCCGCGCAGCAACCGCTTTGGCTCGGGGAACCGATGGATACGAGCGGTCGTGAGATGGCAAGGAATGAAATCCTTCGAAGAGTTCTCCAACTCGATCACCTATTCTGACGAAGGTGCGGTGATCGTGACGGCGCAGGGTGCGATCATTCTGCAAAACTTCAAAGGCCAGCTGAGTGCCGCCGACTTCCTGTTCTAAGGCGCAAGAAACGCTCTCAGCTTCTCCAGGGGGCGGCCGCTGGGCCGCCCTTTCCTTATGCGACGAGCCTGCTCTCAATCTCGGGTGGACCCAAGCTGCCATTCACCGGCCGGGTTTATGCTGGCTGTCGTTTGCTGATCCAGAACAGGCGCCGTCCAATCCCGGCGAGCCCCTCCAAGTAAAGATACAGGACAGGGGTGATGAAGAGGGTGAGCAACTGCGACACGACCAGACCCCCGATCACGGCAATCCCAAGCGGCTGACGCAGCTCGGAGCCGGCGCCATGGCCGATGGCAATCGGAACAGCGCCGGCCAGAGCCACGGCAGTGGTCATCATGATCGGACGAAAGCGGATCAGGCAGGCCTCCCGGATCGCGGCAGACGGGGAGAGACCTTCGCGCTGACGGACAATCGCATGGTCGACCATCATGATGGCGTTCTTCTTGACGATCCCGAACAGCAAAAGGATGCCAATCAGCCCCATGATGCTCAATTCCATCTGATAGAGGTGGAGGGTAGCCACCGCTCCGATCGCGGCCGCCGGCAGGCCCGCCAGGATTGTGATCGGATGGACAAGGCTTTCGTACAGCATGCCCAGGACGATGTAGATCGTCAGGATCGCTGCCGCGAGCAGCAGCGGCTGATTGTGCACCATGTCCTGGAAGACGCGAGCTGTTCCAGCAAAGCCTGTTGTCACAGTGGCAGGAACGTCTTCTTCGAGCTTGAGCGCATTGATACGGTTTATGGCGTCCCCAAGCGCAATACCAGCCGGTGTATCGAAGGAGACCGTGGCGACGGGCCGCTGTCCCAGTTGGGCAATGGAGCGCGGGCCAGCCGTACGCTCAATGGTGGCAAAGGATGAGAGCGGGATCAGTGCGCCGCTTGCCGACCGAATGGTCACGAGGTCGAGTGGGTCGATTGCCCTGGCAAGGCGAGGGTCAAACTCGATCAGAACCTGATAGCTGTCCGCAGGGCTGTGGATCGTCGCTGCCTGCCGGTTGGCGAAGCCGGTGTGCAGGGTCGAGCGCAGTTGCTCGGCTGTAATTCCGAGCTGGCGCGCCTTGTTGTGGTCGACACGAATCGTGGCCTGTAAGGCTGTCTCCTGCGCATCGGTCCTGACGCCGATGAACATGGCATCCTGACCCATCCGGTGAGCCAGCCGCGCCGACCAGTTCTGCAGGTCGGCAAGGGTCTGGGCCTGTATTGTAAGCTGGTATGCGCTCCGGCCAGACTGGCTTCCCATCCGGGCATTCTGGGCTGTCGTGACGAGGCTCTCGATGCCGGGCAGTTGATCCAGATCCCGACGGAGATCCGTCAGCACCTGCGCAAGGAGCGGCCGCTCAACCTTAGCTTTCAGCTCCACAAACAGCCGCCCCTCGTTGAGGCTTGTTGTACCTGTCGCGCCGATCTCCGAGACCATGTCAGCCACATGAGGGGAGGCGCGCAGCACCTGCTCGACCTGACGCTGCAACTCGACCATGGCCGCGAAGGAGATATCCTGGCGCGCCCGGGTCGAGATCATGATCTGCCCGATATCTTCCTGCGGCAGGAAGCCTTTTGGAATGGTCCGGAACAGCCAGCCGGAGGCGACAAGGCTGATGAGGAATAGGATCAGCATCAGCGGGCGGAACCGCAAACTCAGGTCCAAGCATACGCCATAGCCGCGTGTCAGTCCTGACATCGCTCGATCCGCCAGGCTGGGGTGGCCAGCTTCCCGCTGCCTGGGATCTGGCAGGCGGGCGGCGAGCATCGGGGTAAGGCTTAAGGAGACTAGAGCGGAGATCGCCAGCGAGACCGAGACCGTGATGGCGAACGGGCTGAGGATGCGTCCGACCACGCCGTCCATCAGCAGCAATGGAATGAATGCTGCGACAAGCGACACGGTGATCGATACGACCGTAAAGGAAACCTCTTTTGCTCCCTTCAGAGCTGCGGCATAGGGTGATGCTCCAGCCTCAATGTGTCGTACGATATTGTCGGTCACCACGATGGCGTCATCGACCACGAGACCAACCGAGAGGGTCAGGGCCAGCAGGGTGATGTTGTCCAGGGACAAGCCGAGGGCGTACATGGCCGCAAAGGTGGCCACAATCGAAACCGGAATGGTGACACTCGGGATCAGGGTCGTGGCAAAGCGGCCAATGCCGAGATAAAGGACGGCGCAGACAAGGCCGATGGTGAGCACGAGGGTGAAGGTGACATCGTCGATGGCTGTGCGGATCGACAGAGAGCGATCGTTCATCGTGGTGAGGGTTACGCCAGGCCCGAGCTCCTCCTGGATGCGGGGCAGGACTGCCCGCACCTTGTCGACCACTTCGATTGTGCTGGCATCACGTTGGCGCTGCAACGCCAGAACTAGTGCTGGTGAGCCATTGTGCCAGCTGGCGCGCTGATCGTCCTCGACGGAGTCGATCACCCTAGAGACGTCGCCCAGGCGGATGGGCCGCCCGTTGCGGTTCATGATGATGAGATCGCGCCAGGCCTGCGCGTCTCTGAGCTGGGTCGACACGTCGATGGTCAGTTGCTGGTCTGATCTTGTGAGGGAGCCCACGGGCGTATGAGCGTTGGCCGCTCGGACGGCACGCTCCACCTCGTCCACGCCGATGCCACGGGCCACCAGGGTCAGGGGATCAAGCTGGATGCGCACCGCATACTTGTGACTGCCGGAGATTGTAACCTGAGCGACGCCGGCGATTGCGGACAGGCGGGGTGAGATCACGGTGCGGGCGAACGCATCGAGCTGCCCGAGCGGATGCGTGTCGCTTCTCAGGACAATCAGAACGACGGCAGCATCCGCCGGGTTGAGCTTGCGGTAGACAGGCGAGCCCGTCATCCCAACGGGCAACCGCGGCTGGGCGCGGGCGATGGCGGCTTGGACATCTGTGGCCGCCATATCGATATCGCGCTCCAGCGCAAACTCGAGAGTGATCGAGGACGCGCCCTGAATGTTGGTCGCGCTGATCTCCCGAACCGACGGGATGGTGGAAAACTCCTTGATCAGTGGCGTCGAGACAGTGTTCGCCATAGTCTCAGGGCTTGCACCGGGCAGCGAGGCAGAGACGGAGATTGTGGGGATGTCGATCTGGGGCAGGGCGGCGACAGGAAGATGCCGATAGGCCGCAAGGCCGGCGAGAGTCAGGGCTAGGGTCAGCAGAAGTGTGGCAACAGGCCGTCTGATAAAGGGGGCCGAAACATTCATCGGCGCACAGGTCCGATATCGGCGGTGCGAGAGCCCTGCGCCAGAGGTGCCGGGGCCAAGGCTGTCACTACAATCGAGCTGCCGTCGCGCAGCCGTGCGTGGCCTTCGACCACCACGCGCTCGCCGGGAGCAAGGCCTTCGGTGATGACGGCCTCGTCTTGGTTTGTGGCGAGAGGCTGAACCCTGCGCATCTCGACGACATTACCCGGTTGGACAACGAAGATATGAGAGCCGCCGTAGTCCGCCTGAAGTGCGATGAGCGGAATGGCGGCCGCCTCAGGATGCGTGCCGAGCGTCAGCTCAACGCGGACATACTGACCTGGCCATAATCCTTTGTTGGCCTTCAGAGTGGCCTTGGCGAGAATGGTGCCTGAACTGACATCGACCGACGAGTCGATGAAGGTCAAATCCGCCTCTACTGAGGGCTGGCTGTCTTGACCGGCAAAAACCTCCACGCGGACTTTGTCTTCGGGGTGTGAGAGAGCCGCGTGCAACAGAGGAAGATCTCGCTCTGGCAGCGAGAAGGAGACCTGCAAGGGCGACATCCGTGTGATGGTGACCAGCCCATCCCCTGTCAGATCGGAGCCGCGCACGACATGGCCTTCGCCGCCCTGCACGACGCCTGCACGTCCGCTGATCGGCGCAGTGATCCGGGTGTGCCCCAGCCTGGCCCGATCAATCGCCAGGGTGGCTTCGCTTGCCGCAACATTGGCGGCTGCGATCCTGACTTCGGCGGCGGCCTCTTCGGCCTGGGCCTGGCTGGCAACGGATCGGGACAGCAACTCCTGGGTTCGCCTGAGCGCCGCCTGCGCTTTGGCCAGCACGGCTCGGTCTCGCGCCAGGGCTGCCTCACCGCGGGCGATCTGCGCCTGGAGTTCGCGATCATCCAGGCGGAACAGCAGATCTCCGGCTGCAACTTCTGCACCATCATGGACATACCGCTCGACAATTGTGCCGTCGATGCGGGCCCGCACAGTGACCCGCGCGGTTGGCTCGATCCAGCCGATGCCTGTCCGGGTGATCGGCATTGTCCTTGCACGGGCAGGAGCGGTGATCACGGCAATTGGAGGCGAGTTCTTCTGCGACAGGGAGGTCTGAACCAGTGCTGGAGGCTCGGGAGTCAGACTTGAGGTCCCCAGCAATCTGAGGGCGGAGGTCCGGACCGCTGCCTGTCCTCCCTCTCCTGATAACATGTACGAGAGGCCTCCCAAGAGCATGACCAGGAGCAGGAGAAGAGCACTGCGGATCACTGCCTGTGCTCCATTTTCCATGACATCTGCATGCGCTCTTGCGGTTCGAGCACCAGCCCGCTGAACGGCAGGTCGAGCGCCTTCCATGTTTCGACGAGAGCCTGCGTCAGCGTCTCGACATGAGTGTTGGTGTGGAGGGGCCCTGGGGTAATGCGTAGCCGCTCCGTGCCGCGGGGCACGGTGGGATAGTTGATCGGCTGGATATAGATGCCGTGCTTCTCGAGCAGGCGGTCGGAGGCAGCCTTGCAGGCTTCCGCATCGCCTACCATCACCGGAACGATGTGCGTGGGCGTTGCCATCAGGGGCAGATCTGCCCGGATGAGCGCATCCTTGACCTGCGCGACCTGGCATTGCTGCCCCTGGCGCTCCGCCGAAGACGTCTTGAGGTGACGCACCGAAGCGGTTGCCGCGGCCGCCACGCTCGGCGGCAGGGCCGTGCTGAAGATGAAGCCTGGCGCAAAGCTGCGGACGGCATCGACCACGGAAGCGGCTCCTGCGATATACCCGCCCATAACGCCGAAGGCTTTGCCGAGCGTGCCCTCGATCACGTCGATCCGGTGCATGACCCCAAGGCGCTCCGAAAGACCTGCCCCGCGGGAGCCGTACATGCCCACGGCATGGACCTCGTCAATGTAGGTCATGGCGCCGTAGCGCTCGGCCAGGTCGCAGATCTGACGGATCGGCGCCACGTCGCCATCCATGGAATAGACACTCTCGAACACGATGAGCTTGGGCCTGTCGCCCGCCGCCTGGAGAAGCTCCTCCAGATGGTCAAGGTCGTTGTGGCGGAAGACCGCCTTGTCGCAGCCCGACTGGCGCACGCCCTCGATCATGGAGTTGTGGTTCAGCGCATCCGACAGGATCAGGCAGTTCGGAATCAGCCGGGCCAGTGTGGAGATGCCGGTCTGGTTCGAGACATAGCCCGAGGTGAAGACCAGGGCGGCTTCCTTGCCGTGCAGATCGGCGAGTTCCGCCTCCAGCTCGACGATCGGATGGCTGTTGCCCGAGATGTTGCGCGTGCCGCCGGCACCCGTTCCATACCGAAGGGCAGCGCTCATCATCGCTTCGATGACGGAGGGATGCTGGCCCATGCCGAGATAGTCGTTGGAGCACCAGACCGTCACCTCGCGCGGCCCTTGCGGCGCATGCCAGATGGCTGCGGGAAAGCGACCGGCGATGCGCTCCAGATCGACGAAGGAACGATAGCGCCGCTCGGCCTTCAGCCGCGCGATGGCTCCATCGAAATAGCCCGCGTAATCCCTCGCCGCGGGTGCCTTCCAGATCGGTTCAGGCGCCGCCTTGAAGACCCTGAGCGGCGCGGGGCGGCGGGCCAGCAATGCCGCGGCTGTCTCGCACCTGTTGTTCAGCCCGTCGGTATCCGTGAGCTTCGCCCAGCAGCGCGGAAACTGCGTGTCACTGTGGCAGTGCCTCTCGAGGACCATTGCAGCCTCCCCCCTTGATCGCTGCCGGCTCAGCTGTGTCGCCAACGCGAAGCCAGCTACACAACTATTGTGACGCAGACGGTGAGGCGTTCAATCTGGACTGAGGTCCCAGGTCCAAGGCGACTTAGGTCTGATCAGGGTCGCTGCAGGGGGGAGCTGTAGGCCTCCTGTCCCGTCTCCAAAGAGTCACTTCTGCCAGTTATGTTACTTATTAACAAGAAGAGTGTGAAGGCACCGCACTTAGAAGGCTGCGGAAGGTCCGATCATGATACGTGGTGGAAGTAGCGCCTGGTTCTACTTAGCTGGCTTAAGTCGAATTTCCTTAAGGACGGAGGCATTCCCGATGTAACCCCACCCGGCAGACCCTGTGACATGAACAAGGTGGGGTCACTGTCCAGTTTCAAGGCCGGCAAAGAGGCTGGACAATCATTCTTCGCGAAGCTATGGCGTATAGTATACTGTACGTATGCCTCTGATCAATGGAGCTTCGCCACGATGCCGCGCACTGCCGTTTCCGCCTTGGCCCTCAGCCTTTTGGTGGGCCTCTCGCCTGCCTCGGCTACCTCTGGTGACGATGTCCTCGACATCGTCGCTCCGTTCGAGATCAATGGCACCGATCCCTCCACGGCAGGCGACCTTTTCCTGAAGATGGGCGTGGCCGAGACTCTCGTCGGCGCCGACGAGGCCGGCAAACCCATCCCGGCGCTGGCCGCGGCTTGGGAAGTTTCCGACGACGGCAAGGTCTGGCGCTTCAAGCTGCGTCCGAACGTGACCTTCCATGATGGCTCGCCTGTGACGGCCCAGGCAGTTATCGCGGCATTAACCGCCGCGAAGGGCAAGCCCGGCATCCTCAATAAGGCACCGATCGAGGGCATCGCGGCAGACGGCAACGACGTCGTCATCCGCCTTTCCGAGCCTTTCGCGCCGCTGCTCGCCTTCCTGGCCCAGAACACCACAATGATCCTGGCGCCTGCCGCTTATGACGAGAAGGGACGGGTCACGCAGGTCATCGGGACCGGGCCCTACAGGATCAGCCTCCTGCAAGCGCCGCAGAAGATGACCGTCGAGCGCTTCGACGGGTACTGGGGCGAGAAGCCCTCGATCCGGGCGGCGAGCTACCTGGCGGTCGGCCGCGGCGAGACCCGCGCCCTGATGGCCGAGAGCGGTGACGCCGACTTCGTGTTCAACCTCGATCCGGCCAGCCGCACTCGCCTGAGCCGGAGCCCCAAAGTGAACGTGCTCTCCGTCTCGATCCCGCGCAGTATCCTTCTCAAGCTGAATGCAGGTGATCCGCTCCTCAAGGATACACGGGCACGGGAGGCCCTGAGCCTTGCCGTCGACCGTGAGGGGATCGCTGCCGCTATCCTGCGCTATCCGGCTGCCGCCAACCAGCTCTTCCCGCCCAGCGTCGCGAGCTGGCACAACGCAAACGTCCCGCCGCTGGCCTACGATCCTGCGAAGGCCAAGGCGCTGCTGGCCGATCTCGGCTGGAAGCCCGGAGCCGATGGCGTTTTGGCGAAGGACGGCCAGCGCTTCGCCCTGACCCTCGTGACCTATCCCGACCGTCCGGAGCTGCCACTCGTGGCAGCCGTCCTCCAGGAACAGCTCAAGGAAGTGGGCGTCACGATCACCATCAACTCCACGAATTCCAGCGAGATCCCGGCCAAGCATCAGGACGGAACGCTTCAAATGGGCTTGGCCGCACGCAACTTCGCCCTGGTTCCTGATCCCATCGGCACGATGTTGCAGGACTATCCACCGCAGGGTGGCGACTGGGGCTCGATGAACTGGTCGAATGCCGAGTTCGACCAGGCGATCAAGGATCTCTCCAAGGTCTCGGATGCCGCACAGGGCCAGCCTCTTCGCGAGAAGGCGGTCTCCATCCTGCAAAGTGAGCTGCCGGTGATCCCGATCGCCTGGTACCAGCAGACGGCCGCCGTCTCGAAGAAGGTCGGGAACGCGCGGCTTGATCCGTTCGAGCGCACCTTCGGCGTTGCCAAGATGCGGTGGGCACAATGACGAGGGCTCTCGGCTACCGCCTGTTCCAGGCGCTTCTCGTTGCAATGACGGTAGGCGTGCTGACCTTCATCATGGTCCGCGCACTGCCCGGCGATATGGCCTACCGCATCGCGGCCGGCCGTTACGGTTACGACATGGTCAACACCGATGCCGCTAATGCGGTGCGAACCGAGCTCGGGCTCGACCGGGGCGGAGCAGCGGCGCTTGGCCAATGGTTCTGGGACCTGATCCGCTTTGATCTCGGGGAGTCCGTCGTGTCGGGCGAGGCCGTGGTCGACGAGGTGCGCCACCAACTCGGCCACACCGTGCAACTGTCGTTCGCGGCGGTGCTGCTGTCGCTCCTGATCGGGCCACCGATCGGCATCCTTGCCGGTTTGCGTCCGGTCGGCATGATTGACCGGGGACTGCTGCTGGTGTCGAGCACCCTTCGCGCCCTGCCGCACTTCGTCGTCGGTCTGCTTCTTATCATCGTGCTGGCGACCGGCATGGGAGTTCTACCTGCCGCGGGACATGGCGAGCCGCAGAACCTGATCCTGCCGGCCCTGACGCTGGCACTTGGCCTCGCCGCCGTCTCGAGCCGGGTTGCCCGGGATGCGATGGCGGGCGTTGCAGGCTCACCCTACTACGCCTTCGGGCGCACCAAGGGGCTTTCCGAGGCTCAAGTGTTCCGCCGTCATGGCCTGCGCAACGTCAGCGTGCCGATCGTCACCTATCTCGGCGTGCAGTTCATTTACCTCATCGAAGGCGTCGTCGTGGTGGAAACCCTGTTTGCCTGGCCCGGCATCGGCCATGCGCTCGTCCATGCCATCTTTGCGCGGGACGTTCCGGTGATCCAGGGTACGGCCCTCATAATGGGCCTGCTGTTCGTGCTTCTCAATGCACTGGTGGACTTGGCCTGCTACCTGATCGATCCGCGGAGGCAGACGGCATGACGACCGCAACAATGTCTTCACCCATCACCGCGTCCGAGCCGAAACGGCTTCCCGTCGGAAGGGTCATCGGCTTCACCATCCTCGCTGTGATCGTGCTCTTTGCATTCCTGACGCCGCTTGTCTGGCCCGTTGATCCGACCAGGCAGAGCCTGCGCAACGTGCTGGCGGCACCGAGCTGGAGCGAACCGCTTGGTTACGATCACTTGGGCCGCTCGATGCTGGCGCGCCTCGCGGCAGCCCTGCGGCTGTCCTTGGGGCTGGCATTCCTCAGCGTGCTGACGGCGGCCATCCCCGGTGTCCTGCTCGGTATCCTCGCGGCCTGGAAGGGCGGCCTCGCTGATCGGGCGCTGTCGATTCTCGGGGACGTGTTCCTGGCCCTCCCAGGTCTGCTGCTCGTGCTGATGCTGACCGCCATCGCGCCGGACTCGCCCTGGGCGCTGTATGTGGGCATCTCGCTGGTGCTGTGGATCGAGTACTTCCGCCTGACCCGCGCCACCACCCGCACGCTGATCACGTCGCCGGCCGTGCAGGCCTCACGCCTTCTCGGCTTCGGACCTGCCTACATCGTTCGGCGCCATCTCTGGCCCGAGATCGCCCCGATGATCCTGACGGTCGGGGCGTTTGGGGCCGCCACCACCATCATGGCGATCGCGGCGCTGGGCTTCGTCAGCGTCGGCGTGCGCCCGCCAACCTCGGAGCTCGGCCTGATGATGACCGAGCTCCTGCCGTACTACGAGGAGGCCCCGCACGCCCTGCTGCAACCGATCATCGTCGTGTTCCTCCTCGTCCTCTGCCTCAACCTCATTGCCGGAAGGAAGGCCCGATGACCGCATTGCTCGTCGCCGAAGGCGTCTGCGTCTTCGCCAGGGAGCGGATCGTCGAGCCGGCCTCCCTGTCGCTTCATCCCGGCCGCCCCTTCACGATCCTGGGCGAGACCGGTTCGGGCAAGAGCCTGCTGGCGCAGGCCATCATGGGCACGCTGCCGACGGTCCTTCGCGCCGAGGGCAGCGTCACCATCGCGGGCCAGCGGCTGTCGCTTGCCGCAGGGCAGGGGCATCGTTCCCTTTGGGGCCGCGTGATCTCCGTGCTGCCGCAGGAGCCGTGGCTGGCGCTCGACCCCACCATGCAGGCCCGCGAGCAGGTAGCCGAGGGCTATGGCTTCGTACGGGGATTGAGCGCGGAGGACGCAAACCGTCGGGCCCAGGCAGACTTGGCCAACCTCGGCCTTGCCGAGGCTAGCGGCAAGCTGCCCTCGCAGCTCTCCGGCGGCATGGCCCAGCGTGTGGCCTTCGCGGCAGCACGCGCGGGCGGGGCCCGGATCGTCATCGCCGACGAGCCCACGAAGGGTCTTGATGTCGCCCGCCGCGACGATGTCATCGCGCTCCTCATGCGTGAGGTGACCGAGGGTGGCGGTCTCCTGACCATCACGCACGACCTGGAACTGGCACGGCGCATGGGCGGCAACCTCGCGGTGATGCTTAACGGTGTCATCATCGAGCAGGGACCGGCCGAGGAGGTGCTTAGGCATCCGCAGCATGCCTACACCCGGCGCCTGATTGAGGCCGACCCTGCCCACTGGCCGGGCCGACAATCCCGGAAGGCCGCAGGGAGGCCTATCCTGGTGGCGGAGCGATTGGGGAAGGCCCGTGGCGGACAGCGGCTGTTCAGCGGGCAGAACCTCGTTGTACATCCTGGAGAGATCATCGGCATTACGGGACCGAGCGGCTGTGGCAAGAGCACATTCGGCGATATCCTGCTCGGGCTGCTCCCGCCTGACGATGGCAAGGTCCGACGCGGTGAAGAGCAGCCCGCGATCAAGTTCCAGAAGCTCTACCAGGATCCGCCGTCGGCCTTCCCGCAGCGGATCACCTTGCGCCGCGCCATCCTTGATCTCGTCAAGCTGCATGGCTTGGATGCTGCGAGGATCGAACCCCTCATGGCACGGCTGCGGCTGGCACCCGAGCTCCTCGACCGCCTGCCGACCGAGGTCTCGGGTGGCGAATTGCAGCGCTTCGCCCTTCTGCGTGTCCTCCTGCTCGATCCCGTCTTCCTCTTCGCCGACGAGCCGACCTCACGCCTCGATCTCATGACACAGCAGGAGACGATCGAGCTTCTCGTCGAACTTGCGCGGGAACGGAACTGCGCGGTCCTGATCGTCAGCCACGACGCCGAGTTGATCCGCAAGGTCAGCGACCGGCGGATCCGGTTCGGGCTGGAGGGATTGGAGAACCCATCCAGGGTCAACCCGAGGCCTGAGGTCGCCCTGGCATAGACCGGGGTTCGGCCTCTACAGGGTCATTCCTGCTGGCAGATGACAATGATCTGGCCGGCCAGGTCGCTGTTCACTGTCGCAGGAACATCGAGTTGGCCCCGCAGGGCAGCCGCAATGTCTTGGGCCAGACGCCCAACGTCTTTGGATCCGCTTTCGGCTGGGTGCTTGATCGATACCCTGCAAGACTCCGGAACCCCGTCCAGCATTGCGGCTTCAGCACCTTCCAGAAGCGTGAGCGCCGTGAAGAAGGTTGGGTCACCGATGCGGATCGTCATCTCCTTGGCCATTGCGGGAGACTCCAGCGGAAGCATGAACCGCAGCACGAGGCGGTCATCCGCGACCGTGGCTTGGCGATCGCTGGGGGAGGCAAGGGCGGCAGGCGAGCCATCCACCTTCACGGCCGTGAAGTAGTTGGCCTCGGCGAGGGAGGCGAGGTTCGCTTCGGCCAGTTCCTCGAGCTTGTCAGGATCAGGGCTGCCGTCTTTATCCGTATCGAGGCCCATGGTCGTGTATGCCGAATAGGCTGGATCGAAGATCCAGGTATGCCGGATGCCTGTCACCCGCGCAGTCGCGTCGAAGACAATCTCGGCACGGGCCTCAACCCAGACATGAGGGTGCGCGACGGCTGGCATCGTGATTGCTAGCCCTGCGAGGAAGCCCGAAAGCCATCCGGTGCGGTCGAACCATTGCCTCTGCACGTGCGCGCTCCATTCAGGCCGGCATCATTTGGACAGGAAGGAACTGGTCCGATGCTTGGCCGCTTCGGAAGTTAACTTCAGCCTGAGCAAAAGGTTTGGATCGTCCGAATCCGTGCGGCTTCTTACTGCGCCGGGGTTTCTGCCAAGGAGTGACGCGTGTCGCGGGCCTGGAGGAGGGCAGCAACGAACTCCCGAACGAGGCGCGCCTGCTGGGCATCAGGACGGAAGAGTAGGATGCTCTTGAAGTAGACAGCCGGTTCGAAGGGACGGAAGACCAGCCCCCGCTCAGGGAAGCCGTCGGCCGACGCGGGATTGACAAGGCCTACGCCCACGCCCTCGAGCACTAGAGCGCAGACCGTCGTGGAGCCGGGCGTCTCGACGACGATCTTCGGGCGCACCCCCGCAGCCTCAAGGACGGCGTCGAAGCGCTGGCGGGCACGGTCCTCGGGCGCCAGCGCGACGAAGGGCACGTTGTCGAGGTCCTCGGGCCTGACGGTCTCCCTGGCAGACAAGGGATGACCGGGAGGTATGGCGCAGACCGCCCGGAAGCTGCCGAAGGTCCGGTGCTCCACCCCGGACAGGTCCACCTCGTCGGCCGCGAGGCCCATGTCGAATTCGCCCGATCCGACGAGCTCGCGCACTCGCGTGGTCGGATGGACTTGAAGAGTCAGGGCGATGTCCGGATGCTTGCCCTGAAACACCCGTATGGCGCGCGGCACGATCGTGTTCCCGAGCGCGGCAAGGCTGGCGATGCGGATGCTGCCCGAGCCAAAATCGCGGATGCGAGCCACTTCCGCCCTCAGGCGCTCAAGGCCGACGAAGCTGCGGTCGACCTCCCGGAGAAGCAGCTTGGCCTCCGGGGTTGGCACGAGGCGGCTGCGGACCCGGTTGAACAGGGCGAACCCCACCGTCTCCTCAAGGTCGGTGATCGAGCGGCTGACCGACGGCTGGGTGATCTGGAGCAACTCGGCTGCCCTGGACGCTGAACCCGAGTGCATGACGGCGCGGAAGGTCTCGAGCTGGCGAAAGTTCATGGATCACCCGAATAGCCGAAGTCCATAGGTTTTATGCATAGACTGATACGACGCAGTCAATTGTTTCTATGAAGCGGCTCAGTATCCTGGCTTTCACAAGACCAAGGATATCCCATGAAAGACTTGTCCCGCTGCGTCCACCACCCGGCCGTATCCCAAGAGGGCTTTGCCAGCCTTGCCGTTCCGACCTACCGCGCTTCCACGATCGTCTATCCAGACGCGGAGACGTTTGCCCAGCGCAAGCACCGGGGCCCGGACGGCTATTCCTATGGCCTACACGGCACTCCCACGACCCGTACGCTTGAGGCCCAACTCACGGAGCTTCACGGCGGCGTCAGGACGGTTCTCGTTCCGTCGGGCCAAGCGGCCGTGACCGTGGTGATGCTCTCAGTCCTCATGCCGGGCGACAGGGTTCTGATCCCGGACACCGTCTACCCGCCTGTACGGGGCTTTTGCGCCAACTACCTCAAGCCTCGAGGCATCAATTACGAGGTCTACGATCCCCTGGTTGGTGACGGAATCACCGACCTCATCGACGAGGGCACGAAGCTCGTCTGGATCGAATCCCCGGGCTCCGGAACCATGGAGGTCCAGGATGTGCCGGCCATTGTACGAGCCGCCAAGGCCAAGGGCGCACTCGTCGGATGCGACAACACTTGGGCCTCGCCCCTCCTGTTCAAGCCGCTCGCACACGGCGCGGACTTCGCCATCGAGGCCCTGACCAAGTATGTCGGCGGTCATTCCGACCTGCTGCTCGGCTCGATCACGGTCAATGATCTCGACCTGCGCCAGCGTCTCAAGGATACGCTGCGCATGGTCGGCATCGGTGTCTCTCCCGACGAGGCGGCCCTGGCGCTGCGGGGCATCGAGACCATGGGCGTGCGCCTGGCTCACATGGGATGCATCTCGGAGGACTTCGCCCGCCGTCTTGAGAAGCATCCGGTCATTGACCGCGTCCTGCACCCGGCCTTGCCGTCATGTCCCGGCCACGCGTTCTGGAAGCGCGACTTCAACGGCTCCAGCGCCGTCTTCAGCGTCGTCCTCAGGCCGGCCTGCGAGGAGAACCTTGCCCCAGCCCTCACAGCGTTGCGCATCTTCGCCATCGGGGCGTCGTGGGGCGGTACCCGCAGCCTGATCGCCCCGATGGCCATCAAGAGTGACCGCACCGTGAACCCGTGGACGTCCGAGGGAACAGTCCTGCGGATCAGCATCGGCCTGGAGGACCCGGACGATCTTTGGGCCGATCTCACTGACCTCTTCGCCAAGCTCGAACAGGAGCCCGCCGCGAAGGTCGCCTGACATTTCCAATCAAAAACAGAGGGAATCACAATGTCATCGATCAAGCATACTCTCACCACCCCAATCCTCGGAGCCATTCTGACGGGATTGGCCGTTGCAACCCCGGCCTCGGCGCAGCAGACGATCGAGGCAATCAAGCAGCGCGGCTTCGTGAGCTGCGGGGCGAGCCAGGGCACGCCTGGCTTCGGTGCCCCGGACCAGAACGGCTATTGGCGGGGGCTCGACGTCGACACCTGCCGCGCCATCGCGGTCGCCATCTTCGGCGACAAGGATAAGGCGCGCTTCGTGCCGCTCACGGGCCAGCAGCGCCTGACTGCTCTCCAGACCGGAGAGGTGGACGTGCTGCCCCGCACGACCACCTGGACCCTCCAGCGGGACGCGAACGGGGTAAACTTCACCGTCCCAAACTACTATGAGTATCCCGGTGTGATGCTCCGCAAGGACCTTGGTGTAACGAGCGCCAAGGAGATGAAGGGTGCGACCGTCTGCGTGCAGACCGGCTCCACGACGGAGGTGACCGTCGCAGACATGTCCAAGACCCATTCCCTAGATCTCAAACCAGTGGTTTTCGACACGGTCTCGTCCACCCGCCAGGCCTTCTTCTCCGGGCGCTGTGACGCCCTGATCACAGACGCCTCGGCTCTCGCGTCGGTTCGCGCGACCCAGGCCAAGAACCCCGATGAGTACGTCATCATTCCGGCCAACGACAAGATGGAGGCCCTGACACCAGCCGTCCGTCATGGGGACGACCGCTGGTTCGATATCGTCAAGTGGTCGTTTCAGGCCCTGATCATGGCCGAGCAACTCGGGATCACACAGGCGAACGTCGATGACAGGCTCGAGTCGGAGGATCCGACCGTGCGGCGCTTCCTGGGCGTCGAGGCCGGCAACGGCAAGGCGCTGGGGCTCGACGAACGCTGGACCTACAACATCGTCAAGCAGCTTGGGAATTATGCTGAGATCTTCGACCGGAACGTCGGCAAGGCCAGCCCGCTCAAGCTCGAGCGCGGCCCCAACCGCCTGTACCGGGACGGCGGGTTGATGTTCCCCCTGGTGTTCAACTGATCCAGGGCACCTGTCATGGCACGCCTCTGGTATGATCCCAGGCTCCGAGCTGCGACCATCCAGGTCGCGGTCCTCGGGCTGGCCGGGCTGCTCGCCCTGTGGCTTGCAGCAAACACGGCGGAGAACCTCGCCCGGCGCGGGATCGCCGTCGGGTTCGACTTTCTCGGTCGCGTCGCCCGATTCCCGATCTCCGAGAGCCTGATCGCTTACGCGCCGAGCGACACGTTCGCCCGCGCCTTCGCGGTTGGGCTCGTGAACACGCTTTTCATTGCAAGCCTCATCATCGTGGGCTCCACGGTGCTGGGACTTTTCGTCGGCCTAGCCCGGCGCTCACAGCATCCCTTGGCCTTCGGCATTGCGACGGTTTTCGTCGAGACCATGAGGAACACGCCCCTCGTGGTGCAGCTCCTGTTCTGGTACGCCCTTGTGACAGTGGGACTGCCGAACGTGCGCCAGGCCCTTAATCCGCTGCCCGGCACCTTCCTGTCCGTGCGCGGCCTGTTCGTGCCGTCCCTCCAGGTCGAAGGGAGCGCGGCGTTGCTGTGGATCCTCCTCCTGGGAGGCATTGCCGCCATCGTCGCCGCGACGGTGATCGGCCGCAGGCAACGGGTCCGGACGGGGCGCAGGTTCCGGTACGGATCGATCACGACGGCGATTGTCGTCACCGTCCTTGGAGGGACGTGGGGTACCGGCATCTGGTCGGTGTCCATCGACACGCCCCGGCTGCAAGGGTTCGGCTTCGTCGGCGGAACGACCTTGACGCCGGAGTTCGCCAGCCTCGTCTTCGGCCTGATCCTCTACTCGGCGTGCTTCATCGGCGAAATCATCCGAGGCGGCATCGACGCTGTCGGCAAGGGGCAGTGGGAGGCCGGACGCTCGCTCGGCCTGAATGAGCGCCAGTCCCTGCGCCTGGTGGTCATCCCGCAGGCGTTGCGGGTGATCATCCCTCCCATGACCAGCCAGTACTTCAACATCGTCAAGAACACGACGCTGGCGCTCGTGGTGGGCTATCCGGACATCTCCTATGTGGTTGCGACCACGATCAACCAGACGGGCCAGGCAATCGAGGGTGTCCTGATCCTCATGGCCGTGTTCCTCACAATCAGCGCCACAATCTCCCTCTTCATGAACTGGTACAACCGCAAGGTTGCCTTGGTGCAGCGATGACCTCGATTGCCACTCCCACGGAAGCTTTCGTCCGCCTGGACACCACGGCATCCCAGCCGTCGCCGCCGAGAAAACGGCATTCCCTCATCCATGTCTTTCTCGGCGACATGCTCAGCGCCTGCGTGACGATCGCAACCGGAGCGATGCTGATCGCGCTTGTCCCGAAGCTTATGTCCTGGGCCATTGTCAACGGGGTCTGGCAAGGCGACGGTTCCGCATGCCAGGACGCAGGGGCCTGCTGGGCGTTCCTGCGAGAGAAGTACCGCTTCATCCTGTTCGGGATCTATCCCCCAGGCGAGCAGTGGCGCCCCGCCGGCGTGATCCTGATCTTCTTCGGACTGACGCTCTGGTCCCTGCCGCCGTCCCATTGGACCCGGAGAACGCTGGTTCTCTGGCTCCTCGGTCTGACGGCGGCCATCATCCTCATGGCCGGCGGCGTCCTCGGCCTCTCGGAAGTTCCAACATCCTCCTGGGGCGGCCTGCCCATCACGATCCTCCTGACGGTCATCTCGCTCGGAGCGGCCTTCCCGCTAGCCGTCACCCTGGCTCTCGGTCGCCAATCCAGCCTGAAGGGCATTCACTTGATGAGCGCCGGCATCATCGAGGTGATCCGCGGGCTGCCGCTGCTGAGCCTCCTGTTCATCGCGTCCATCGTCCTGCCCATCATGCTTCCCGATGGTATGACGATCGACAAATTCGTGAGAGCCCTCGTAGCGCTCACGGTCTTCTCGGCAGCCTACATCGCCGAGGTGCTCCGGGGTGGTCTCCAGGCCCTACCTCCGGGCCAGCGCGAGGCGGCCCAGTCGCTTGGACTGGGCTGGGTTGCTACGACGCGCCTCATCGTGCTGCCCCAGGCGATTCGCAAGGTGATTCCACCACTGACCAACACGGTCATTGTCATGGTCAAGAACACGAGCCTCGTCCTGGTCGTGGGACTGTTCGACCTGTTGAGTTCGGGCCGAGCGGCGGCCACCGATCCAGCATGGCCGGCTCCCTACAAGGAAACCTACTTGTTTGTCGCCGTGATCTACTTCCTGATCTGCTTCGCGATCTCGCGGTACTCGCGTTGGCTTGAGCAGCGGGTTGCGATCGAGACGAGATCATAGCATCAAGGAGACGAGCCGATGTCAGCGGTACAGAAGATCCAAATCGCGGCGACGGTTGATCCGCGAGCCGAGCCCGCTGTCCAGATGGTGGGCGCCCACAAGTGGTTCGGCGAGTTCCACGTTCTGCGGGACATCAACCTGAACGTTCAACGCGGCGAGCGCATCGTAATCTGCGGCCCCTCGGGCTCCGGCAAGTCCACGATGATCCGCTGCATCAACCGC
>JAESFL010000511.1_pt1 | contig 25882 bp, 26 predicted proteins | sample 9269401 | NCBI WGS metagenome assembly JAESFL01 (sample SAMN14506025, study PRJNA617098) | algae metagenome | isolation source: Gloeocapsa sp. UFS-A4-WI-NPMV-4B04 and co-occurring heterotrophs from desert... | place: USA: Utah | collected 2006-10-01 | reverse complement strand
CACGAGACGATCGGACACGATTGAACCTGAGACGATTGGGAGCGCGAGGGCTCTTCGCGCGGAAGCCTGCCTTCCCTATACTCGTATCATTCTAAAACGACGAACGGACATGCGGGCGCAGGCGCCTGCGCCCGACACGGCTCATGACCTTCCCTCTCGACACCGAACCACCGGGCCTGCGCCCCGCTCCCCTCGTTCTGCCGCCGGCCTTCACCGGGCTCGTCGCGGCCGGCGCGGCCGGACAGGCCTGCCGGCTGGCCGGAACCGGCGAGGCGAACGCTGGCACGCTTCTCATGGAGGAGCGCGACGACGTGATCGCGTTCGCCGTGGTGCTGGAACCGGATGAGCCGCTCGCCACGGCGCGGCGGGCTTTCTTCGTCGGGATGCAGGCTCTGGCCGACGCGGTCGGCACCTTCGGGCCGCCGGAGATCCCGGTGACCTTCGTGTGGCCCGACACCTTGACCTTCAACGGAGCCCGCCTCGGCGGCGGCGCCCTGCACTGGCCGGAGGGCTGCGGCGAGGCCGACACGCCGGATTGGCTCGTGTTCTCGGCGATGCTGATCGCCTCGAAGCGGGATGCGGGCGATCCCGGCCTCACGCCCGAGTCCACCTCGCTGGAGGACGAAGGGTTCCCCATGGACCTGCGCGAGCCGCTCGTGGAGAGCTTTGCCCGCCATCTCACCAAGGCGTTCGAGATCTGGAGCGAGGACGGGGCCGCCCGCTCGACCGGGCGCTACCTCGCCCGCCTCGCACTGCCGCCGGGAGCGCGCGCGACGATCGAACCGGACGGGGATGCCCGGCTCATCCATGCCGACGGCCGCGTCGAGACCCTGCTGTTGCTGCCAAGCCTTGTCACCCCGTCCTGGCGCGATCCGGCCACCGGCACGGTGCGGCTGTGACTGCGGCCAAGCTACCGCGCACCCTGCGGCTCGACCCTTCCGACACCTTCGTCTTCGCGCACGCCGCCGAGTCCGGCGAGTGGGCGGTGACCGGCTCGTTCCTGTTCTTCGATACCGATCTTGCCGCGCTGGCCGGCAAGGAGCGGGCGGCGTTCCGATCCGGCTTCGTCGGCGTCGACTCCCTCGGTTTTTCTACCCTGGTCGTCGTCAGCGAGGCGAGCGCGGTGGAACGCGAGGCGGCGATCGAGGCACTGGCCCGCCACATTCACGAGCGCTTCGGCGCGCCGGATCGAGAGGCCGCTCGTGCCGCCGCGCGCGAGGAGATCGAGGTTGCGGCCTCCCTGTGCAACCTCCCCGTCGGTAGCGTGATCGCCATGCACCGGAGCGAGCGCAACGGCGAGATCCGGGAGGAGTTCCGCACCCTCCACCAGCGCCCCCCCGGGGCCGACCCGCTGCACGGGCGCGCCTTCCACTTCGTCGAGACCGACGAGGACGGACCTGAGGAACAGGCCGACCTCGTCGGACTTCTGAACGGCGCCTCCACGGGGGCTGAGAGAGCATGACCGAGTTCTGGGTATCGAGCGGCCACCACCTGACACAGCGCACCGAGGGCGGCGGGCTTGCCGTCACCGACGAGTTGATCCTCGCCTATCTGGCGCGCCCCGAACTGGTGCCGCCGGAGGAGGCCTGCGCGGCCGAGCGGGCCTTGCATGCGAGCCTGCTCGCCGACCCGCGGCGGACCGTCACGGATGGTGAAATCGAATGCATCGCGGACGCGGATGCACGGGAGAACTGGGAGGTGATGCTCGCCTTCCGCGAGCGGCTTCTCACGGCCCGCTCGGTCGAGGCGGCCTATCTCGCGCTGGTGCGCGGCGGATTGCAGGGCGTGCCGGGACTGTTCCTGACCCAACTCGTCCACTTGATCCTGCGCAACGCACTCGATGGCTGCGAGGACCCGTTCATACTGCGCGCCGCCGAGCTGTTCTTCCGCCCGCAGCGGGTGAGCCTGCACGAGGGCGCGGTGCTGCTCGCCGATGCCGAGGTGATCGAGGCGCGGGAGGGGGGTGCGCCGCTCTCGCCGCTCGTGTCGATGCTTGGCAAGGAGGCAGCGAGCGAACTCGACGTGCTCAACGAGGAGAATGCCTGGACCTATTGGAGCCGGTCGGACGCCTTCACCATGGCGCTCAATCTCGGCTCCAGTGCCCGAAGCCGGGAGGGGCTGGCGCGGGCGATCGAGGCCTTCGTGCGCCACCTGCTCCACGCCGAGGTTGCAGTGGCGCCGCTGGCCCAGTTGGAGGATCCCGACTGGCGCTGGTTCGTCGGGCTGGACGCCGAGGGCACGCGGATCGGCAACGCGCTGTGGCGCAGCGAGGCGCTGGACGACGCCGCCCGCGAGCGGGTGATTGCCGTCTTCAGCCTCACCTTCGCCGATCCGGCCGAGGTCGATCCACGGGTCGGCGAGCGGCCCGTCTACCTCCTGCTTGCCATGTCCCCCGACAAGACCGTGCAGCTCAAGCCCCAGAACCTTATCGTCGGATTGCCGCTGGCAGCCGACCGGGCCGCCGCGTGAGGCGCACCATGACACCGGACAATACGAGACAGAGCCTGCCGCAAGGATTGCCGGAAGACCGTATCGAGGTCGGCATCATCGTGGCGCGGCGCCGCCTGAAGGGTCCTTGGGCGAGCCACGCCTGGCTGCCGGTCGCGGCCTTGCCGGCCGCGCCCCAGGCCGCGCCCTGGACGAAGCTCTCGGAAACCGAGGACGAGGCGACCTTCTACGCCGGCGCCCATGAAGTGTCCCTGCACATCGCCGAGACGGCACATTACCGCGACAACCTCGTCTCCGGCCGTCCCTCCCTCTGGGTCACGCTGCACGCCACGGCAGACGACACCTACGAGGTCGCCAGCGTCACCGCCGACCCCTACGAGGGGGAGTCGATGGCCGAGGGGATCGGCGAGATCGTCGAGGCCGTGCCGATGCCGCCCGAAGTGCAGGCGAAGCTCCTCGCCTTCTTCGAGGCGTTCCACATCGAGCGGAAGTTCGAGAAGCGCAAGCGCGACCGCGCCGATCCCGAGGCCCTGGCCCGCCGCGTGCCAGGCACGCCGGGGAAGCCGGAATGAGCGGGACCTTCCTCTCCCGCTGGGCCCGCCGCAAGGAGGCGGTGCGCGCCGCCGAACAATCGGAGTTGCCGGTCGTGTCGGACACAGCCGCGACCGGCGCGGCTCTCGCTGCCGCGCTGTCGGATGAGACCGCGCCCCCGATGGTGGCCGAAGCCGACGCCGGCAGCGAGCCCGCGAGCGCGCCCGAGGATCTCCTGGCACGCCTCCCGTCGCTCGACGATCTGACGCCGGAGACCGATCTCACCGCCTTCCTCCAGGCCGGCGTTCCGACGGCCCTGCGCAACGCGGCCCTTCGGCGGATGTGGTCGCTCGACCCGGCGATCCGGGATTTCGTCAGCGAGGCCAGGGAATACGCCTACGATTGGAACACGCCGGGCGGCGTGCCGGGCATGGGTCCGCTTCTGCCGACCGACGATGTGAAGGCGATGCTGAAGCGCGTCATCGACGGCATTCCCGTCAAGGAGGCGGAGGAACCGGAAGCCGAAACGGACGAGGTCGCGACGGCATCCGAGGAAGATCCGGCGGCTCCGACCGGCGCGGACAGTCCGGAACTCGCGGCAATCACGCAATCCGAGGCGGCAAGATCGCCCGCCGTCGATCCGCAGCCTCTGGACGTCAGTTTGCCGGACAAGCGTCTCGAAGCGGTACAACCGGCCCCTCAACGGCCCCGCCTGCGGCGCCATGGAGGCGCGATGCCCTCGTAATTCACGCGTATTTCGATTGCGGCCGTCTCAAACGCTTTTTATTATCGATCCAAACAAGGCGGCCCTTCTGATGGGTCCGAGGGACATGATGGGTTCGGTTGCGTCGGTGGTGGCACTTCCGGGAGATGAGGTGTCTGGGGTCGGCGGCCTGCCGGACGACATCGATCTCCTGCGCGCGGAGCAATACGATCTCCTGGCCGCCCTGCTCGGGCGTGCGCCGGACGCATCGCTGCTCGCTGCGCTCGCCGCGCTGAAGGATGGTGACGGCGTTCTCGGCCGGCAGGTCGCGGCGCTGCGCCGCGCGGCGTCCGAGACCGGATCGGACGCGGTCGAGCGCGAGTATTTCGCACTGTTCATCGGCGTCGGTCGCGGCGAGCTTCTACCTTACGCCTCCTACTACCTCACCGGCTTCCTCAACGAGCGTCCGCTCGCACGGGTCCGCGAGGATTTCGCCGCGCTCGGCATCGAGCGGAGCGAGGCCATGTGTGAGCCGGAGGATCACCTCGCGATCCTTCTGGAGGTGATGGCCGGGCTGGCGGCGGGCCGGTTCGATGCGGAACCCGGCATGCAGGCCCGCTTCTTCGCCCGCCACATCGAACCCTGGGCCGAGCGCTTCTTCACCGATCTGGAGAACGCGAAGGCCGGGCAGTTCTACCGCGCGGTCGGGGGACTCGGCCGCGCCTTCATCGAGATCGAGGCGGAAGCCTTCGCCATGGAAGGCTGAGGGTTTCGCGGTCGTGACAATCAGGTTTGAGGCGCGTTGCCCCAGTGCAGGCATCCGCCGGAGGAGACGAGGGTGATGCGACAGGATCCGAAGACGCTCGGTCGTCGCCAGTTCTTTCGGGCGCTCGGCGGCAGCACAGTGGCCGCCGCCGCTGCCGTCGCCTCGCCGATGGGGGCGACCGAGGCGCAAGCCTACGATCCCGGCAACGACGAGACCAAGGCCCGGTACCGGGAGAGCGACCACGTGAAGGCGTTCTACCGCACCAACGGCTACGAGACCCTCAAGAAGAACACCGATCCGGCGTCGACCGGTCCGAAGTGAGGCTGCCATGCTGATCAAGCGCAAGAGCGGCGAGGCTGCTCGCACTAAGCACCAGGCCGTCGCCGCCGGGCTCGCCGCCGGCGTGCTCGACCGCCGCGCCTTCCTCCGCAAATCCGGGCTGACCGCCGGCGCGCTCGCCGCCGCCGGCACGATCCAGCTCGGTTCGGTGCGCAAGGCGCAGGCTGCCGGCTCCTCCGCCGTCGGACCGGACACCGTCATCAAGAAGAACGTCTGCACTCACTGCTCGGTGGGCTGCACGGTGACGGCCGAGGTCGTCAACGGCGTCTGGGTCGGCCAGGAGCCGTCCTGGGCGAGCCCGATCAACCGCGGCACCCACTGCGCCAAGGGCGCGGCGATCCGCGAACTGGTCTCCTCCGACCGCCGCCTCAAGTATCCGATGAAGCTCGAAGGCGGGCAGTGGAAGCGGATCTCGTGGGACCAGGCCTACCAGGAGATCGGCGACAAGCTGATCCAGATCCGCGAGAAGAACGGCGCGGATTCGGTCTACTGGCTCGGTTCGGCCAAGTTCACCAACGAGGCCTCCTACCTGATGCGCAAGTTCGCGGCCCTGTGGGGTACGAACTCGATCGACCATCAGGCGCGCATCTGCCACTCGACCACGGTGGCGGGCGTGGCCAACACCTGGGGCTACGGCGCCCAGACCAACTCGTACAACGACATTCGCAACGCCAAGACGATGATCATCCTCGGCGGCAATCCGGCCGAGGCGCACCCGATCTCCATGCAGCACCTGCTGTCCGGCAAGGAGATCAACCGCGCGAACATGATCGTCATCGATCCGCGCTTCACCCGCACCGCCGCGCACGCGACCGAATACGTGCGCATCCGCTCTGGCACCGACATCCCGGTGGTGTGGGGCATCCTCTGGCACATCTTCCAGAATGGCTGGGAGGACAAGGAGTTCATTGCCCAGCGCGTCTACGCGATGGACGACGTGCGCAAGGAAGTCGCCAAGTGGACGCCCGACGAGGTCGAGCGCGTCTCCGGCGTGCCCGGCGAGCAGCTTCGTCGCGTGGCGGAGAAGTTCGCCAAGGAGAAGCCCGCCACCCTGATCTGGTGCATGGGTACGACCCAGCACACGGTCGGCACGGCCAACGTGCGCGCGCTGTGCATCCTGTGCCTGGCCACCGGCAACGTCGGCAAGCCGGGTACGGGCGCCAACATCTTCCGCGGCCACACCAACGTGCAGGGTGCAACCGATCTCGGCCTCGATGTGACGTCGCTGCCGCTCTATTACGGCCTCGTCGAGGGCGGTTGGCGCCATTGGGCCCGCGTCTGGGAGGTCGAGTACGAGTGGCTGCAATCGCGCTTCGATGAGGTTCCGGCGAAGGGCGGCCGCAAGGCCCGCACCCGCAAGGAGAACATGGAATCGCCCGGCATCACCTCGACCCGCTGGTTCGATGCCGTGAACCTGCCGCCGGAGCAGATCGATCAGAAGAGCCCGGTCAAGGCGTTCATGGTGTTCGGCCACGGCGGCAACACCGTGACCCGCATGCCCGAGGCGATCGAGGGCATGAACAAGCTCGAGCTGCTGGTCGTCGCCGACCCGCACCCGACCACCTTCGCCGCGCTCGACGCCCGGCAGGACAACACCTACCTCCTGCCGATCTGCACCTCGCTGGAGATGGACGGCTCGCGTACGGCCTCGAACCGCTCGCTGCAATGGGGCGAGCAGATCGTGAAGCCGGCCTTCGAATCGAAGAACGACTATGAGGTCCTCTACCGGCTCGCGGAAAAGCTCGGCTTCGCCGACAAGCTCTGCAAGAACATTAAGGTCGTCAACGGCATTCCGGAGGCCGAGGACATCCTGCGCGAGATCAACCGCGGAGGCTGGTCGACGGGCTATTGCGGCCAGTCGCCGGAGCGGCTGAAGGCGCATATGCGCAACCAGCACAAGTTCGACCTCGTGACGCTGCGCGCGCCCAAGGACGATCCGGAGGTCGGCGGCGACTATTACGGACTGCCCTGGCCGTGCTGGGGCAAGCCCGAGATCCGCCATCCCGGCTCGGCCATCCTCTACAACACCAATCTCCACGTGAAGGACGGTGGCGGTGGCTTCCGTGCGCGGTTCGGCACGGAGCGCAACGGCCAGACGCTGCTCGCCGAGAACTCCTTCTCGAAGGGCTCGGACCTGACCGACGGCTATCCTGAATTCACCTTCGGGGTGTTCAAGAAGCTCGGCTGGGACAAGGACCTGACGCCGGAGGAACTCGCGACGATCCTCAAGATCGGCGGCGAGAAGCCGGATACGGTGAGCTGGGCGACCGACCTCTCGGGCGGCATCCAGCGCGTCTGCCTCGAACACGGTGTCTCGCCGTTCGGCAACGGCAAGGCCCGGGCGAATGCCTGGAACCTGCCGGACCCGGTGCCGGTCCATCGCGAGCCGGTCTACTCGCCCCGGCCCGACCTCGTGGCGAAGTACCCGACGCGGCCCGACGAGCGGCAGCTGCGCATGCCCAATATCGGCTTCTCGGTGCAGAAGTCGGTGGTCGATCGCGGCGTGGCCAAGGACTTCCCGATCATCCTCACCTCGGGCCGGCTCGTCGAGTACGAGGGCGGCGGCGAAGAGACCCGGTCGAACCCGTGGCTCGCCGAATTGCAGCAGGACATGTTCGTCGAGATCAACACCGGGGATGCTGCCGATCGCGGCATCAAGGACGGTCAGTGGGTCTGGGTCTCGGGGCCTGAGAACTCGGCCAAGACCAAGGTCAAGGCACTCGTGACCGACCGCGTCGGCAAGGGCGTGGCCTTCATGCCCTTCCACTTCTCCGGTTGGTACCAGGGCAAGGACATGCGCGACTACTACCCGAAGGGCACCGACCCGGTGGTGCTCGGCGAGAGCGTGAACACCGTGACCACCTACGGCTTCGATCCTGTGACGGGCATGCAGGAAACGAAGTGCACCCTGTGCCAGATCGCAGCGGCCTGAGAGGAGCGACCCGAACTATGGCCCGGATGAAGTTCCTCTGCGACGCGGACCGCTGCATCGAGTGCAACGCCTGCGTCACCGCCTGCAAGAACGAGCACGAGGTGCCGTGGGGCATCAATCGCCGCCGCGTCGTCACCCTCAACGACGGCAAGCCCGGCGAGCGCTCGGTCTCGATGGCCTGCATGCACTGCACCGACGCGCCCTGCGCGGCGGTGTGCCCGGTGAACTGCTTCTACACGACGGCGGATGCCGTTGTGCTGCACTCCAAGGACATCTGCATCGGCTGCGGCTACTGCTTCTACGCCTGCCCGTTCGGCGCGCCGCAATATCCGCGAGTCGGGAACTTCGGTTCGCGCGGCAAGATGGACAAGTGCACCTACTGCTCGGGCGGCCCTGAGCCCGACTTCTCGACCGCCGAGTACGAGAAGTACGGCTCGAACCGTCTGGCGGAAGGCAAGCTGCCGCTCTGCGCCGAGATGTGCTCGACCAAGGCGCTGCTCGCGGGCGACGGCGAGATGATCGCCGAGATCTACAAGCAGCGCGTGATCAAGCGCGGCTACGGCTCCGGCGCCTGGGGCTGGAAGACGGCCTACCGCGAGACCGTCGCGATCTGATCCGGTGTCGGGTGCGGGCCTCCGGTCCCGCACCCGCGAGCTGTGACGACCCTTCGAAAGGAACGCCGATGCGGCGGGCGACGACCTTCCTCAGCACCTTTTTCCTGGCGGTAATGCTCCTCGCGGTGCCCGGTGCCTTTGGCCCGGCCCAGGCGCAGAATCCGATCCAGGCCGACGGCCAGAACCCGATGGGGGCCCGGCCGACCGCGGACTCCGTCAACGAGGAGTTCCTGTTCAAGCAGGAATCCAAGATCCGCGGCCGCGTCTCGATCCCCGACGGCAAATCGGCCAATCTGATCCAGCCGCAGGGCCGCGAGTACCAGAACTTCCGCGAGCGCTGGCTGCCCTGGATCGGCGCCATCGCCATCCTCGGCATGGTGGCCGCGCTCGGCGTATTCTTCCTGTTCCGCGGCCGGATCGTGATGGAGCACAGCCAGGAATCGGGGAAGAAGATCCTGCGCTTCAACGCCTTCGAGCGCTTCACCCACTGGATGACGGCGGTGTGCTTCATCATCCTGTCGCTGTCGGGTCTGAACTACATCTTCGGCAAGCGCCTGCTGATGCCGTTGATCGGCCCGGAGGCGTTCGGCGCCATCGCCCAGTGGGCGAAGTACAGCCACGTCTACCTCGCGTGGCCGTTCATGCTCGGCGTCGCCTTCATGTTCGTGCTCTGGATCAAGGACAACATCCCGAGCAAGGTCGACTGGGCTTGGATCAAGGCTGGCGGTGGCCTGATCGGCAAGGGTCACCCTCATGCCGGCCGCTTCAATGCCGGCCAGAAGGGCGTGTTCTGGATGGTTGCCGGCTTCGGCGCGGCGATGGCCGTCACCGGCCTGATGATGCTATTCCCGTTCGCGCTCACCGACATCAACGGAATGCAGGTGATGCAGGTGATCCACTCGGTGATCGGCATCGTCTTCATCGCCGGCATCCTCGCCCACATCTATATCGGCACGCTCGGCATGGAGGGCGCCTACGACGCCATGGGCAGCGGCAAGGTCGATCTCGCCTGGGCGCGCGCGCACCACGACCTCTGGGTCGAGCAGGAGCAGGCGCGCACCGGCAGCGGCCCGCAGCTCAAGGGCCATCCGGCTCCCGCGGAGTAAAGACAAAGGCGACCGGCGGCGTTTGCCGGTTGCCGTCTCTGGGCAACATTACCTGCGCTGACCGAGGCCCCAGGCCTCAAAGGACGCCACGACCATGAAAGCCTTCATCGCCGCCATCATCGCCGCAATCGCCCTCGGGGTGCTGGCGATGTTTGCGCTCACGAGCAACCAAAAGTTCGCCTATCAGGCCTTCGCCACCTCTGGCGCCCGCGTCTCTGAGCCCGGTACCAACCTCGTCGGACCGCGCTGGAACGGCGACCCGGCTCCGGACGAGTACGGCTCCGAGGCGGAACCGCACGGCAAGGCCGAGGGAACGGCCTCCCATCCGAAGCGCTCCTGAGCGTGAACCGACACGAAGAGCGGACAATCGACGGAGTGACCCGATGAAGCCCTCGTCCTTCACCCGCCATCTGGCCGGCGGCCTCGCGGCATCCGCGCTCCTCATCGGCGCAGCCGCGGCGCAGGACGCGGCGCAGAACCCGGCTCCGGCCGCTGCCCCTCAAGTCGCTGCGGGCAAGCCGGCCAATCTCTGCCAGGAACTGGTTGCCTTCGTGAAGCAGCCGGAGCCCGCCAACAAGGCGGCCACGACACCCCCGCAACAGGCCACTGCGGTCTCGAACCCCTCCGGCAAGACCGAGGGCGGCAAGCCTTCGGATGGCGGCGAGCCTCAGAAGTCTTCGGGCCTCAGCGGCGCCGTCAGCGAGACCGGCAATGGTCCCGCGCCAGGCAAGCAGACCAACAATCCGTCCGCCAATCCCTCCGGTAACCCTGCCACGAATCCGCATGCCAAGGCGAATGCCGAGGCGAAGAATCCCCCTCCTCCGGCGACGCCCGCTCCGGCTCCGAAGCCCGACCCGGCGACCATCGAGAAAATCGAGGCCGCGGCCAGCGCCAACGATCTCGCCGCCTGCCGGGAGGCGGCGCGCTCCATGCGGACCGCAGGCGTCGTCATGCCGCCGCCACTGCTCGCGCTCTCGGCGCTCGATTTGAAGTTCTTCCAGCAGTAACGCGAATAGACGGCGGAGCCTTTCGGCTCCGTCCCTCCCTCATCATACGGCACCCGCTTGACGGCTTCGGTGTCTCCCCTTGTCATTGCGCGGCGAAGCCGTGGCAAACCAGGACTCCGCATACTCCGGAGGTCTCGCGGGGTGGATCGCTTCGGCTCCGCCTCGCGATGACGGAGCGTGGCCGCATCCGGAGCGCCCAGCGAAATGGCGGCCCTCAAGCGGCGCCCGGAAGCGGTGCCGCCGGTCTTGCGGCAACGGCCGGCTTGGCCGCGCCGCGGATTAGCGCGATCACCAGAGCCGCGATCGTCAGCAGATCACAGGTCAGGCCGAAAACAGAGCCGACCAGCAGGTTGTGGAGCACCCAGCACGAGGACGCGCCGAGGAAGACGCGGCGCATGGTCTGCGCATCGCCCTGAAGCCGCGCCGTCGTCGCGAGCAGCGATCCGAGGCCGGCGCAGGCCGAGGGCCAGCCGTTCCAGGTGGCGAGCGTCAGGCAGAGCGCGACGAGGCTGCTCGCCACGAACAGCGGAGCGACCCAGGGCGCGCGGAAGTCCGGGCCGATCCACCGGGCCGCCACCACGCTCTGCATCACCGAAACCAGGCACATCGCCGTGCCGGTTTGCGCGCCGAGCCGCAGGAAGTGCAGCGCGAAGCAGGCCGAGCAGGCCGCCGAGGTGAGCAGGATCAGACTTCGCCGCGGCATCATCCCGCCGACGAAGCCGAGGCAGAGCCCCAGGCTTCCAAACAGGTCGAGGTGTTCACGCGCGGCATTCCACGCGAGGGGGGCGAAATCTACGGGGGACATGATGGGGGACTCGAACGACGCGTCCGTTATTCGTTTCGGCGATCGTTCCGTTGAGGCTTGTTCTTGCTTCTTGCTTCGCGGCGCGGTGAAAGCTTGGCGAAAGCAGTGCCGACCGAGCGTGGAACGGAGCCGGTCTTGGCCAATGCGCTATTCGTGCATGGTAAGCGGATCGTTAACGGGACGGAGCCCGTTCCAGAGCGTGGCCCTGCTGCCTCACCTCTGAAGCATCATCCTCTGCAGCCCGCGATGAGAATGAACGTTCATTGACATGAGAATGAACGTTCACTATCAACTCCGGGCAGCGTTGGAGTCGGGCCATGGGCATGGTTTTCGGAGATCGGGCGTCTTCCCCTCACGGGCTCGGTGGCGATCTCGCCGTGTCGCAGGAAGGCTTTAGCCCGCTGCGGCTCCTCCGGGCGGTCTGCACGCCCGCCAATCTGCTCGTCTGCGCCGTCGTGGCCTTCGGCTGGTTCGCGCTGATTGGCTGGACCGGTGCCGGGCCGGACGGCTGGCAGGCTCGGCTTTGCGCCGATCTCGACCTTCAGCCGCGGGCCTGCGCCGCCGTTCGACTGAACGTCGATGCGGATCGCACCGCTTCGCTCGGCACCGTAGGAACCTCATCATGAGTGCAGCGGCCGGCGCCGTCATCGACGCCCGCAACGGACAGGCGGCCCGGCGCGAGCATATCCTCGATGCGGCCGAGGCCTGCTTCGTCCGCAACGGGTTTCACCGTACCACGATGCAGGATCTCGCCCGCGAGGCTTCGATGAGTCCGGGCAATATCTATCGCTACTTCGATTCCAAGGAGGCGGTCGTCCTCGGACTGGCCGAGCGCGACCGCGAGCGCGGCGCCGTCCTTGTGGAGGCGATGGAGCGGTCGGGCGACAAGCGCGCCGCGCTGATGGGCGTGCTCGCCCGCTTCTTCCTCGACATCACCCGCGAGGCGGCGATCCTGCGCCTTGACGTCTGGGCGGAATCGACCCGCAACCCTGCCATCGGAACGATGGTCGAGCGCGGCGACGAGGACGGCCGCCTCTGGCTCATCGAGATGTTCGACGCGATCAAGACCTCGCCGGATTGCGATCCGGTCGCCCTGTTCGACGCGGTGGCACCGTTGATGAAGGGCATCATCGTCAGTCGCGCGCTCAGTGCCGACTACGATGCCGGCCCCGCCGTGACCCAGCTCCAGGCCGCGATCGATGCGGGCCTGTCCGGCATGCTTCCCCTCCCCCGCTCCGAGCAGGAGACCGGCCGATGAGAGCCGTCCGGCACCTCACCCTCCCCGCCCTCCTGCTCGCCGCCTCGGCGCTGGTGCCGGCGCGAGCGGAGACCGCGCCACCGCCCGCACAGACCGCACCGGCGCCCGTCGTCAGCGTGGTCGAGGCCGAGCGGCGCGAGATCGTCGAGAGCGTCGTCGTCACCGGGACGCTGGTGCCCCGCGACGAGATCCTGGTGACGCCGGAGATCGACGGCTATCGCCTCGTCGAGCTGCTGACTGAGGAGGGCATGCGCGTCGAGAAGGGTCAGGTGCTCGCCCGCCTCAACCGCGACCTGATCGACCGCCAACTCGCCCAGCAGAACGCGCTGATCGACAAGGTGTCGGCCGCCGTGCCTCAGGCCCAGAGCAGCATCGAGCAGGCGGAGGCCGCCGAACTCGAAGCGCGCCTCGCCTATGATCGCGCCAAGCAGCTGGTCCAGACCGGCATCACCACCGCGGCTGTCATGGAGAATCGCACCGCCGCCCTGCGGCAGGCGGAGGGTAAACTTGCCTTCGCCCGTAACGGCCTCGCCATGGCCAAGGCCGAGCTGGCGCAGGCCAAGGCCGTGCGCGACGAACTCGAATTGCGGCTCGCCCGCACCGAGATCCGCGCGCCGGAAGCCGGCATCGTCAGCCGCCGCACGGCGCGGGTCGGCATGGCGACCTCTTCGTCGGCTGAGCCGCTGTTCCGGCTGATCGCCCGCGGCGAGATCGAGCTGGAGGCTGAGGTCATTGAGACCAAGCTGCCGCTGCTGCGCGAGGGCGCCCCCGCCTTCATCGAGATCGGCGACGGCGAGCGCGTTTCGGGCAGCGTCCGCGCGGTCTACCCGGAAGTCGAGAAGGCCAGCCGCCTCGGCAAGGTCCGGGTGCGCCTCGATCCCGATCCGCGCCTGCGCATCGGCACCTTCGCCCGCGGCGCCGTCGAACTTGCCCGCACCCGCGGCGTCACGGTGCCCCAGGCTTCCGTCCTCTACGGCGGCGGCAAGCGCAGCTCTGTCCTCGTCGTCGCCGACGACCGGGTCGAGTCCCGCGAGGTCCGCACCGGCCTGTCGGACGAGGACGACATCGAGATCCGCTCCGGTCTGACCGAGGGCGAGCGGGTCGTGGCCCGTGCCGGCAGCTTCCTTCGCGACGGCGACCGCGTCCGTCCGGTTCCCCTCGCCCGGCAGGGCCAGACACCGGCCGCAATCTCCGCCGCGCCCTCGCCGCGAGCCACCGCCGACGCCGGCGCGCGCTGAGGCATCATACCAAATCCGGTTGATCCCTTCGGGATTGCGGATTTGGCTGTCGCTCAAGCGCCGCGCGGGCTTGCCGATCCGATCCCCGCTTTGATCAAGCGGTGACTGAATCACTCCCTCGGCCCCCTCGATTATCCTTCTAACCGGTTGCCCCGATGCGCTTGAACATCTCCGCCTGGGCGATCCGCAATCCGATCGCACCCCTCGTCCTGTTCCTCGTGCTGATGGTGCTCGGCCTCGTCAGCTTCCAGGGACTTGCGGTCACCCGCATGCCGAATGTGGACGTGCCGATCGTCTCGGTGGCGATCACGCAGAGCGGTGCCGCCCCGTCCGAGCTTCAGACCCAGGTAACGAAATGGGTCGAGGACTCGATCGCGGGCGTGCGCGGCGTCAAGCACATCACCTCGGCGATCACGGAAGGCTCCTCCGTCACCACGGTTGAGTTCCGGCTTGAGGTGAACACCGACCGGGCCGTCAACGACGTCAAGGATGCGATCTCGAAGATCCGCATCAACCTGCCCCGCACCATCGACGAGCCGGTCATCCAGCGCGTCGAGATCACCGGCCTGCCGATCCTGATCTACGGCGTGAAGTCGCCCGCGATGACGCCGGCCGACCTGTCGTGGTTCGTCGAGGACAAGGTCGCCCGCACTTTGCAGGGCGTGAAGGGCGTCGGCGGCGTCGAGCGTGTCGGCGGTGTCGCCCGCGAGATCCGCATCACGCCCCTGCCCGACCGGCTGCTGGCGCTCGGCATCACCGCGGCCGACGTCAACCGCCAAGTGCGCGTCACCTCCGCCGATCTGGCCGGCGGGCGCGGCGAGGTCGGCGGACGCGAGCAGTCGATCCGGACGCTGGCCGCCTCGCGCACCATCCGCGACCTGAAAGCCACCTCGATCGTCCTGCCCGGCGGGCGCAAGGTGCGCCTCGACGACCTCGCCACGGTCGAGGATTCGATCGAGGAGCCGCGCACCTTCGCTCGCTTCAACGGCGAGTCCGTCGTCGCCTTCTCGGTCTCCCGCGGCTCGGGCGCGAGCGATGCCGAGGTCGCGGCGGGCGTCGAGAAGAAGATCGCCGAGTTCGCCCAGAACTATCCCGACATCCAGTTCCAAGAGATCGACTCCTCGGTCGCGGCGACGCGGGGCAGCTACGCCTCGGCGATGCACACGCTGATGGAGGGCGCCGCGCTCGCCGTCATCGTCGTGTTCTTCTTCCTGCGCGATTGGCGTGCCACGCTGATCGCGGCGGTGGCGCTGCCGCTCTCGGTGCTGCCGACTTTCTGGGCGATGGACGCGATGGGCTTCACCCTCAACGGCATCAGCCTGCTCGCGATCACGCTCGTGACCGGTATCCTCGTCGACGACGCCATCGTCGAGATCGAGAACGTCGTGCGCCATATGCGGATGGGCAAATCGCCCTATCGTGCTTCGATCGAGGGCGCCGACGAGATCGGGCTCGCAGTCATCGCCATCACCGCGACCCTGATTGCGGTGTTCGCCCCGGTCTCGTTCATGGGCGGCATTGCCGGGCGCTACTTCATCCAGTTCGGCCTGACCATCGCCGTCTCCGTGTTCATGTCGCTGCTGGTGGCCCGCCTCATCACGCCGCTGCTCGCCGCCTACTTCCTGCGCGACCACGGCCACGCTGAGGAGCGGGAGGGTCCGATCATGCGCGCCTATACCCGCCTCGTCGGCTGGTCGGTGCGCCACAAGTGGATCACCCTGATGGCGGGGCTGGCACTGTTTGCCGGCTCGATCGTCTCGACCAAGCTCCTGCCCTCGGGCTTCATTCCGAAGCAGGACAACGCCCGCACCCTGTTCATGATCGAGCTGGCGCCGGGCGCCCGCCTGCCCGACACCATCGCAGTGGCCGACCGCGTGGTCGCGCGCATCCGCGCCCTGCCCGAGGTCACCTCGGTCTTCGTCGATGGCGGGCGACAGGCCGGCGGCAAGAAGGAGACGCGGCTCGCCACGCTGATCGTGAACCTGAGCCCGAAGAGCGAGCGCGCGAAGCGGCAATGGACCATCGAGTCCGAGATCGCCGGACTGCTGGCGCAGGAGCCCGACATCCGCTCCTGGACCCTGCGCGACAGCGGCCAGCGCGACCTCGCCCTCGTCGTCAGCGGCCCTGACGTGGACGTGGTGACGGACGTCGCCGCCCGGCTCCAGCGCGACATGGCGGCGATTCCGCACCTCGTCTCGGTGATGTCGACGGCGCCCCTGAACCGCACCGAGGTGCGCATCCGCCCGAAAGAAGGCGCGGCGGCCGATCTCGGCGTCTCGACCGACGTCATCGCCGAAACCGTACGCGTCGGCACCATCGGCGACATCGGCATCAACCTCGCCAAGTTCAACGCCAAGGACCGGCAGGTACCGATCCGGGTCCAGCTCCCGGAGAGCGCCCGCGGCGCGGTGGCGCGGCTCGAGAACCTCAAGGTGCCGGCCAAGAACGGCACGGCGGTGCCGCTCGCGGCGGTGGCTGACATCGAACTCGACCAGGGCCCCGGCGCGATCGAGCGCTACGATCGCGCCGTGCGCGTGGCGGTCGAGGCCAATATGGAAGGCTCCGACGCGCTCGGCTCGCTGATCGAGCAGGCGCTCGCCACGCCGACGGCGAGGAACCTGCCGCCGGGCGTCACCATTAAGCAGACCGGCGACGCCGAGATCATGCAGGAGGTGTTCTCCGGCTTCCTTCTGGCGATGGGCGCCGGCATCATGATGGTCTACGCCGTGCTGGTGCTGCTGTTCGGCTCATTCCTGCAGCCGCTCACCATCCTGTTCTCGCTGCCGCTCTCCATCGGCGGCGCCATCCTCGGCCTGCTGATCTGCCAGATGCCGATCTCGATGCCGGTCGTCATCGGCATCCTGATGCTGATGGGTCTGGTGACGAAGAACGCGATCATGCTCGTGGACTTCGCGGTCGAGGAGATGCGCTCCGGGGTCGATCGTGTCACGGCCATCGTCGATGCCGGGCGCAAGCGGGCGCGGCCCATCGTGATGACCACCATCGCCATGGCCGCCGGCATGGTGCCCTCGGCGCTGGCGCTCGGCATCGGTGGCGAGTTCCGTGCGCCGATGGCGGTGGCGGTGATCGCCGGACTAATCGTCTCGACGCTGCTCTCGCTGGTCTTCGTGCCGGCGGTGTTCCTGCTGATGGACAGCCTCGGCAACGGGATCGGGCGCGGGCTCGGCCGCTTCGTCGGACCCCGCGACGAGCCGGAGGACGGCCCCGTCCCGGTTGCCGCGACGCACCGCTAGCGCGGCAGCCCGATCCTCATCGCGCCCAATCGTGAGGCGCCTCGCCATCGCACCGCTCCCCTGAGCGCGCGATGACCGGCCGGCCCGTGCACCGCCCCCTTGCACGAGCCGGCCGGTCGTCTTTCGAGGATGACCCCGTCGGGCGTCCTCACACCCTTTCCGGTTGGTCACTTCGGGATTTGTCTCATCTCCGTCATCGCGAGCGAATGCGATCAAGCCGCGGTCGCATCAGATGTCCCGGCCCTGATAAATCTCAGGGGCGTCGATGCGCGGACTCCGAGCCCGCCGGAGGAGGCGTCCGTCGATCGCCGCGAGGCCGCAGCCGATGAGGACCATCCCGGCATAGTGAAGCATCTCCAGGCGCTCATCCAGCACGAATGCGCCGAGCAGGATGGCGGAAACCGGGATCAGGAAGGTGACGAGCAGAAGATTCGTGGCTCCGGCGCTCGCCAGAAGGCGAAAGTACAGAAGGTAGGCCAAAGCGGTCGACAGGATCGCGATGCCGACCACGGCGGCCCAGACCGACGCGCTCGGCATCGCCAGCGTCCACGGCCGGTCCACCACCAGCGCGACGGGCAGGAGCAGGAGCGTGGACGCCGTGACCTGTCCCGCGGCGGTCGCGAGCGGCGGCACCCCGAGACGGCGGAAGCGTCGTCCGAACACCCCGGCGCAGGCATAGGACAGAGCCGCGGCGAGCACCGCGATCTGTGACGCGAGGTGACTCTCCGTCCCGGAGATAGCGGAGGATCCGACCATCACGACGACACCGGCGAAACCGATCAGCATGCCCGCGAACTTGCTGACGGTCATGCGCTCATCGGTCGTGAACCAGTGGGCGACGAGGACGGTGAAGAGCGGGCTCGTCGCGTTGAGAATCGCCGCTAGGCCGGAAGCAATCTGCGTCTGACCCCAGACGATGAGGAGGAACGGCACGACGTTGTTGAGCAGACCCATGCCAACGAATGCACCCCAGACCGCGCGACCGCGCGGTCGATCGAGGCCGGCCAGCGGCAGGACGAGGTTGAGGATCAGCGCCGCGATCCCGACGCGCAGGACGACGAGTGTCAGGGGCGGCAGAGCGGAGAGAGCCACGCCGGTGAAGAAGAACGATCCACCCCAGAGCACGGATAGGGCGAGCAGCATCGCCCATTGAGTGGCGGACATCGGACGGTTGACGGCGGGCGACATCGAGGACTCCGGCAGGTGTAGTCACGCCCTGCCTACGGCGTCCCCCGGATGAGCCGCCTCCCGATTCCTGCTCTCGAATCCCGTTCTAAGGCCGATGGGCCGCGATCCTCATCGAGACCGGTCGAGCAATCCCGAGACCACCCGGGCGGTGTAGTCCACCATCGGCACGATGCGGGAATAGTTCAGCCGCGTCGGGCCGATCACGCCGACGACGCCGACGATCTTCTGCGCGCCGTCGCGGAAGGGGGCGGCGATCATCGACGAGCCGGAGAGCGAGAACAGCTTGTTCTCCGAGCCGATGAAGATGCGCACGCCGTCACCTTGCTCGGCCCGCGCCAGCAGCTCGATCACGTCCTTCTGCGTCTCCAGGTCGTTGAACAGCAGGCGGATGCGCTCCAGGTCCTCGGCCGCGCGCAGATCATCCAGGAGGTTGGCTTGGCCCCGCACGATGAGCTGGCGCGCCTCGGAGGGGCCGACCGTGGTGGCGAGCCCGGCATCGACCAGCCGCTCGGTCAGCGCGTCGAGTTCCCGCTTCATCGCCGTACGGCCAGCCTCAATGTCGGCGCGCAGGGCGTCCAACGTGCGGCCGCGCAGACGAGCGTTGAGGAAGTTCGACGCCTCCTGCAGCGCGCCCGCCGGGAGACCGGGTGGCAGATCGACCAGCCGGTTCTCCACGGTGCCGTCGATCGAGACCAGCACCACCAGCGCCCGGTCGGCGTCGAGGCGGACGAACTCGACATGCTTGAGCCCGGCATCGACCTTGGTGGTCAGCACCACGCCCGCCCCCCGCGAGATCCCCGACAGCAGCGAGGAGGCCTCGGCGAGCGCCGAATCGAAGGTGTGGCGCGAGGCCGCTGCCTGCATCTGCGCCTCGATCCGCGCCTTCTCGGCGAGATCGACATCGCCGATCTCCATCATCGCATCCACGAAGAAGCGCAGGCCGAGTTCCGTCGGCAGGCGGCCGGCGGAGGTGTGGGGCGCGAAGATGAGCCCCGAATGCTCCAGATCCGCCATGACGTTGCGGATCGAGGCCGGGGACAGGCTCATCGGCAGGATCCGCGCGAGGTTGCGCGATCCCACCGGCTCGCCGGTGGTCACGTAGCTCTCGACGATCTGCCGGAAGATTTCGCGGGCGCGCTCGTTGAGGGCGGAGAGCGCTTGGGGCTGCGGTTGCACGATCGGCTGAACGGTTTCGACCAAGGACACGAAAAACCTGACGAATGATTGTGGGCGCTTGCGGGCCGCCGATCAATCCTCGCGCTTCGCGACACGACGGCAGGGGATACCGAACGCGTTTAGTCGGCAAACGTGACCGGACGAGGGATCATTCGGTGCTCTCAGGTCGTTTCTCGGTCAGGGCCGCGCTTTCGAGCGCGAACCCGCCTACCCGTCATTCAAGCGAAAATGGAGCTCCCGACAGTGCTTACAGGCGCACGAAAGACCATGGTCAAGGCCGCCGCCCTGGCGATCGCGGTGACCGGCCTCGGGCTCGCCTCGGCGCCCCGCGCCGCACAGGCCGCTCCGCTCCCGATTCAGACCGAGGCGGCCACGGCAGGGGATGCCATCGAGCAGGTGCAGTACCGCCCGCACCGCCACTACCGCCGGCATTATCACCACCGCCGCCACATGCACCGCCACCACCGCTTCCACCATCCGCGCCATCATCACCACCGCCGCTATCACCATCACCGCCGCTGGTGACCGGCCGGCAGGGCTGAGCATGGAGGGGCTGCCGTCGCGAGACGGCAGCCCTTTTCGCTTCCGAATGGACTGAGACCATCGGGCGGTTGCCGCGACGGCCGCCAGCGCCTAAGAGGCCGGGCTTCGAATTTCGACACGGAGCTGAACGGATGCGTCCCTCGAAGCGCGCGGCGGACGCGATGCGCGACGTCACGCTGGAGCGGGCGGTCGCCCGCTACGCGGAAGGTTCCTGCCTCGTCACCTTCGGCAACACCCGTGTGCTCTGCACCGCCTCTCTGGAAGAGCGCGGCCCGCCCTGGCTGCGCGGCTCCGGCAAGGGGTGGGTCACGGCGGAATACGCCATGCTGCCCCGCGCCACCCACGAGCGGACCCGCCGCGAGGTCAATTCCGGCAAGCCGTCGGGCCGCACGCAGGAGATCCAGCGGCTGATCGGCCGCTCGCTTCGGGCCGTCACCAACCTGCCCGCGCTCGGCGAGCGCCAGATCACCATCGATTGCGACGTGATCCAGGCCGATGGCGGCACCCGCACCGCCTCGATCACCGGCGCCTGGGTGGCGCTGCACGATTGCCTGGCCTGGATGCGTGCCCGCTCGATCATCTCGGTCGATCCTCTGAAGGACCACGTCGCGGCGGTCTCCTGCGGTATCTACAAGGGCCAGCCGGTGCTCGACCTCGACTATGCCGAGGATTCGGCCGCCGAGACGGACGCGAACTTCGTCGTTACCGGAAAGGGCGGCATCGTCGAGGTGCAGGGCACCGCCGAGATGGAGCCGTTCACGGACGAGCAATTCCTCGAATTGCTGCGGCTCGCCAAGGGCGGGGTGGCGCAACTCGTCGAGCTGCAGCGGAAGGCCATCGCGTGAGTGGGCATCGCATCCTCTCCGGCAAGGTCGTCATCGCGACCCACAATGCCGGCAAGCTCGTGGAGATGCGCGAGTTGCTAGCCCCGTTCGGCGTCGAGGCGGTCTCGGCCGGCGAACTCGGGCTGTCCGAGCCCGACGAGACCGGAACGATGTTCGCCGAGAACGCGGCGATCAAGGCGCACGCCGCCGCCAAGGCCTCAGGGCTGCCGGCCTTCGCAGACGATTCCGGGCTCTGCGTCAACGCGCTCGACGGGGCGCCGGGCCTGTTCTCCGCCCGCTGGGCCGGCCCGAACAAGGACTTCAACGGCGCCATGGCGCGGATCGCCGACGAGCTCGACCGGCGCGGCGCGAGCGACCGGCGCGCCCACTTCGTCTCCGCCCTCGTCCTCGCTTGGCCGGACGGGCATACCGAGCTGTTCGAGGGCCGCGTCTTCGGCGACCTCGTCGCGCCGCGCGGCGCGCTCGGCTTCGGCTACGATCCGATGTTCCGCCCGGAGGGCATGGATCGGACCTTCGGCGAGATCTCGTCCGAGGAGAAGCACGGCGTCGATTGGCAGAGCGGCAACGCGCTGTCGCACCGGGCGCGGGCGTTCGTCCTGCTGGCGAAGGCGTGTCTGCGCCGGCCGGGTTGAGCTTTCGCACGCGGTCCAACGTGCTTACATCCGGCTGATAGGACGAAGTGCGCGCCGGTCGCACGGCGCCGATCCCACTTGCACCCTCATCCGGAGGTGCCGCGAAGCGGCCTCGAAGGATCCTCCAGTCTTCGCGCGATCCCTGGAGGATCCTTCGAAGCTTCACTCCCGCTTCGCACCTCGGGATGAGGGCAGCGGATCAGACGGCCGCACCGCCCGAGCGGCTCGATCACACAAGACAGGCCGATGCTCCCCGCGACACCGCCCGACCATCCGACCCGCGATGCGGGGTTCGGGATCTACCTTCACTGGCCGTTCTGCGCCGCGAAGTGCCCCTATTGCGACTTCAACAGCCATGTCCGCCATGCCGGCGTGGATCAGCCGCGCTATCTCGCCGCCTTCCGCCGCGAGATCGCCCACGCCGCAGCGCTGGCCCCGGGGCGGACCGTCACCAGCATCTTTCTCGGCGGCGGCACGCCCTCGCTGATGGCGCCGGAAACGGTGGCCGGCCTGCTCGACGCCGTGGCCGGCGCCTGGGCGATCGCGCCGGATGCCGAGGTGACGCTGGAGGCCAACCCCACCAGCGTCGAGGCGACGCGCTTTCGCGGCTACCGATCGGCTGGCGTCAACCGCGTGTCGCTCGGCGTCCAGGCGCTCGATGACGGCGACCTCAAGCGGCTCGGGCGGCTGCACAGCGTGGCGGAGGCGATGGCGGCGGTGCGCACCGCCGCGGCGCATTTCGAGCGCTTCTCCTTCGACCTGATCTACGCCCGGCCCGAACAGACGCCGGATGCCTGGGCCGCCGAGTTGCGGCGGGCGATCGATCACGCCGCCGAGCACCTCTCGCTCTACCAGCTCACGATCGAGCCCGGCACGCCGTTCTTCGGCCTCGCCCAGGCCGGCCGCCTCGTGCCGCCCGACGACGACATCTCCCGCGCCCTCTACGACGTGACACAGGAGATCTGCGAGGCCGCGGGTCTGCCCGCCTACGAGATCTCGAACCACGCCCGCTCCGGCGCGCAATCGCGCCACAACCTGCTCTACTGGCGCTACGGCGAATATGCCGGGATCGGCCCCGGCGCCCACGGCCGCCTCGTCCTGCCGCAGGGCCGCACCGGCACGCTGACCGAGAAGGCGCCGGAAGGCTGGCTCGCCCACGTCGAGCGCGAGGGCCACGGCATCGTCGAGACGGAAGCGCTGTCCGCCGAGGACCAGGGCGACGAGTTCCTGATGATGGGCCTGCGCCTCGCCGAGGGCATCGACCCCGCCCGCTACGCGGCGCTGAAGGGCCGGCCGCTCGAGGCCGGGCGCCTCGACGCGCTGGTGGCGGACGGCCTCGTCGCGCGACGCGCCGACGGCCGCATCGCCGCGACCGCCCGCGGCGCGCCGGTGCTCAACGCGGTGGTGGCAGAGCTGGCGGGCTGATCCTGACTCTTCGGCGGATGCCGTTCGTGCTAGACCGAACGCATCGTCCCGGAAGGTAGTCACCGGCTTTCGGAACATGACGACGCTCTCGATCGAGGAGGATCTTCATGGTCGATATCTTGGATCGTGCCATGGAAGCCCTGCGTCGGATGCCGGCAGGCGAGCGGGAGAGTCTGGCGCAAGCCATTCTCACGGTTGCAGATAACGAGATCCCGCTCGACGTCGACCCGGAGCATCTTCCAGCCGTCCTGGAAGGGCTCGCGCAAATCGAACGCGGTGCCTACAGCGAGGGTGAACCCGAAGGTCTCGTCGCCGCCGCGTTTCGACGCAGCGTCCCGTGAAACTACGCCTCTCTGCACGGGCGACTGACGATCTCGAAGGGATCGCGGCCTATCTGGAAGCGCGCGATCCGCAGGCCTCCCGCCGCGTCGAGCAGCAACTCGCCGCAGCTCTGCGTGGGCTCCTAAATCATCCGAGAGCCGGGCGACCTGTGGGTCGCGGGTTACGCCGTATCGCCGTCCCGCGCCTGCCCTACCTGATCTACTATCGGATCGATGAAGCCGCCGACGCGATCGGAGTCGCTACGATCCGACATGCGGCGCGACGACCGATCAATCCGATGTAAGCGACCCTTGCCGGAACCCTCAGATCCCCGACGGCCCGAGCACCTTCGGCGCCGGACTGACCAACATCGCCGCGTTGTCGCGGATCTCGTAGACCGCCAGCGTCCGCTCGCTGACGCCCTCGGACGAGAAGCGGAAGGTGCCGTCGAGGCCGGAGAAGCCCGCCGGATTGGTCAGCGTCGCATCGGCGAAGCGCTGCGAGCCGTACTGGCGCACCAAGGCGACGGTGAGCGAGACGGCATCGTAGCCGAGCGAGGCGGTGCGAGGCGGCGCCGCCCCGAACCGCGCCTGGTAGCGCTGCGCGAAGTTGGAAAAGCCCGCCATGTCGGGCGCGGCGAAACGCGCGCCCTGAAAAGCCGGCTGCGCGGTGACGCGTGGGTCGTTCCACAGGGCGAGGCCCAGCGGGCGCACGCGGGCCGGCGAGAACCCGACCTTCGTGAGCGCCGGCGCCACGGTCAGCAATCCTTCGGCGGTGTCGGGCACGAACAGCGCATCGGCCTGGGCGCCGCCGCCGGCGATCACCCGGCGCAACCGCTCCACCGCGGCGCCGGGATTGCCGGGGGGATAGCGCTCGATGCCGACGAGCCGCGCATTCCGCCGGGCGACCGCCTCGCGGAACTGCGCCTCGACGGCGTTGCCGTAGGTCGTCTCAGGGATCAGGGCAGCGAAGGAGCGGCGCCCGCCCGCGATCGCCTCGTCGACGATGCGATCCACCTCCGATTGCGGCAGGAAGCTGATGAGGTAGACGCCGCGAGCCGCCACCGCCGCATCGGTCGAGAAGGCGATGACCGGCTTGCCCGCCGCGCGCGCCGCGCTCCCCGCCGCCTGGACGCTGCCGGCAAAGAGCGGGCCCAGTACCATCTCGGCGCCCTCGGCGAAGGCCGCCTGCGCGGCTTCGCGCGCGCCGTCCGGCGTGCCACGATCATCCTTCACGAGGATCTGGAGGTTGGGCTTCTGGAAATCCTCGTAGGCCAGTTCTGCGGCGTTGCGCAGGGCGGTGCCGACGGCGGCGCCCTGACCGCTCAACGGAACGATCAGAGCGACCTTCACCGAGCCCGTGCCGATGATGGTGCCGCCTGTCACAGCCGGACCGGGCTCGCCCGCCGGCACCTGTGCGGCGGGTCGCGGCGCGTCCGGAACGCCGATGCAGCCCGCGAGGGTGAGCCCGAGGCCGAGCAGCGCCGCTCCCGCGCGAACCGCCCACCGTCCGCCGCGTCGCGTCATCGCGATCCCCTTGCCGAGCGCAATCCAGGGTCACGATGCGGAGGGGCCGGTGAAAAGTAAATGTGAGGCCGTGCCTTTCCCCGGTCTCCAAAGGCCTTCGGCCGTGGCATTGTCGCGGCGATGACACAGCGACTCGACAAGCGCCCCGAGGGAAAGCCCCGCGGCCCCGCCACCTTCACTGCCTTCGGCCTCGCCGCCGAGGCGGAATCCCTTTCGCCGGGGCTCTACGTGGTGGCCACCCCGATTGGTAACCTGCGCGACGTCTCGTTTCGCGCCCTGGCGACGCTCGCCGCCGCCGACGCGGTGCTGGCCGAGGATACTCGCGTCACCCGCACCCTGCTGATGCATTACGGGATCACGACGCCGCTCGTGTCCTATCACGAGCACTCGAACGAGGCGGTGCGCGAGCGGATGGTGATGCGCCTCAAGGCCGGCGAGACCCTGGCGCTCGTCTCCGATGCCGGCACGCCGCTGGTCTCGGATCCCGGCTTCAAGCTGGTCCAGGCGGCGATTGCCGCCGGCATCCCGGTGACGCCGATTCCCGGCCCCTCGGCGGTCATGACGGCCATCGTCGCCGCCGGCCTGCCGACCGACCGCTTCTTCTTCGAAGGGTTCCTGCCGCAGAAGTCGGGCGCCCGGCGCAACCGGCTGGAGGCGCTCGCCGCCATCCCCGGCACCCTGGTGGTGTTCGAGTCGCCGCACCGCCTCCCCGAGATGCTGGCGGATGCCGCCGCTACCCTCGGTCCCGAGCGGCCGGCGGCGGTCGCGCGCGAATTGACCAAGCTCTACGAGACGATCCGCCGCGACAGCCTCGGCGGTCTGGCCGCGATCTTCGCGGAGGAAGGACCGCCGAAGGGCGAAGTCGTGGTGGTGATCGGCGCCGCGCCCGAGGACGCCGCGGCGCGGGAGACCGACACCGGGCTCGATGCGCGGATCGAAGCGGCGCTCGCCCGCCACTCGATCAAGGATGCGGCGGCGCTCGTCGCTGACGAGACCGGCCAGCCCAAGCGGGTCGTCTATGCCCGGGCTCTGGCGCTCGCCCGCCGGTCGGACGATGAGACCTCCGCCTGATCGGGAGGCGCGCCGTCGCGCCACCTATGGCCGCGGTCTCTCGGCCGAGACGTGGGCCCTCCTGGCCTTGATGCTCAAGGGCTACCGGCCGCTCGCCCGCCGCTTCGCGGCTTCAGGCGGAGAAATCGACCTGATCGTGCGACGCGGGCGGACG
>JAESFL010000510.1_pt1 | contig 25915 bp, 27 predicted proteins | sample 9269401 | NCBI WGS metagenome assembly JAESFL01 (sample SAMN14506025, study PRJNA617098) | algae metagenome | isolation source: Gloeocapsa sp. UFS-A4-WI-NPMV-4B04 and co-occurring heterotrophs from desert... | place: USA: Utah | collected 2006-10-01 | reverse complement strand
AAGAAGGGTGGAAACTCCGCACACTTCCAACCTACTCTTGCTTCGCGGGCTCCGCAGCACCCGGTGCACCCTCTTTTCTTCCCTCACCACCCTCATCCGAGTTTCCGGATGAGAACGAATTCGCGGCAAGGAACCCGCGATGTCGGCCTTCGCCGACAGGTCCGTCACGGGCGGGTGCCGTGGGTACGCTTGGCTCCGGCAGGGGATTCGAGGCCGGGAGCCGCTCGTGCCCGCATCATCGATCCCCCGCTGCCGGTCACCCCGCCTTGCGCACGCACCACGTGGTCATGGCACGCAGGCCCTGCACGTTGGTGGTCTTGATGGGATTCAGCAGCGTGCCGCCCAGCGCCTCCGTCCGCGCCAGCAGCCCGGCCTCGTCCACCAGGTAGCGCCGCGAGCCGTCCGGCAGGCTGTAGACCCCGTTCCCCACCGGCCGCACGGCCGCCTCGATGCCGATGCTGCTCGCCAGCCGCGCGAACAGCAGGCCGCCCGGCCGAAGGACGCGCCACATCTCGTTCAGCATCCCGTCGAAGTGCGCCGGGTCTCTTGCGAAGTGCAGCACGGCGCTGCTGATCACCGCGTCCATGCCGGCATCGGCGAACGGAAGCGCATCCACCTCCGCCGCCTGGATCCGCTCCGGCGGCAGGGCGGGGGCCAGCCGCGCGGCCAGCTCCCGCACGCGCGCCACGGAGCGTGGATCGCGATCCACCGCATGCACGTCGTAGCCGGCACGCAGCAGGTACACCAGGTTGCGCCCCGCGCCGCATCCCGCGTCCAGCACCGTCCGCACGCCGTCGAAGCGCCCGCGCAGCAGCTGGTCGAACAGGTAGATGTCGATGTCCCCGAACGCCTCGTGCAGCGCGGCGGAGGGGGCGGAGGTTTCGGGCATCGCATGCATGGTGGATGGGGACGGGCCCGGCGTCCAGGTCCCGCTACTGCTGCCGATGCGGGGGCTCGTACCGCTGAAAGATGCAGCCGGGCCGCTCGGGGATGTAGATGAAGCTCCGGATCGACGGGTCCTCGGCCGCCGCGAACAACGGCACGCCACGGTACTCGCCGACGCCCACCAACTCCGCGGCGGAGAGCGGCAGCGGCAGGCCGTACTTGATGTGGCGGATGCCGCGGAAGAGGATCGGCTCGTTGCGCCGGTACCACTCCGTGTCCCCGGCGTATTCCGCCGTGGTCGTCCCCAGGGTGAACGGCTGGCCGTCCAGCGTCGTCGTGTCGCCCGTCGCGCTGTCGATCCGCATCGCAACCTGCGTGAGTTCCCCGTTCCGCACGACGCAGACGGGGATGGAGTGCGCATGATTCACCGTCATCTCCTGGCGCACGGGCGCCGGGGACGCGGCAGGAGCCGGTTGCGGTGCTTCGCGACTCGGGCGCCCGCATCCGGCAACCACGGCGGCGAGCAGCGGGACGATGGCCGATCGCATCCAGTCCTCCCCCAGGCGTGGTCTCCTCATCCCGCCGCGGCGACGGCTCGTTCGCGGCTGCGGGAGCGGACGACGTAGACCGCCGGCCAGCCCTGGAACCGTCCCAGCTGCCAGTCCGGCTCCCCCAGGAACTCGCGGAGGATCACCGGCACGCGGACGTCCCACGCCGCGTTCTCGTACCGCATGGGGAAGTGGTCCGCGTTGGGACCGGGCGTGTGCACGTACACCGCGTCCTGCGACGAGTCCAGCGCGTCGATGAGCATGAACACCTGCACGGGCCCGCGCGCCTCGCCCGCCTGTTCCAGCAGCCGGCGGAACATGGTGAAGCCCGCGGCGAGGTGCCGGCGGCGGTCGCGCGCGCTGCGGTTGCCGTCGCCGCCCCAGTCCGGGTGCGTGTGCCAGTAGTCGAACCAGCCGTCGATGTCGACGCGGAGCGTCTCCGCCTCGCGCTGCAGCGCCCGGTAGTAGCGCCGCGCGTGCCGAAAGCGCTTGCGGGGGATGCGCGGAAGTCCATCCTCCGCGTACTCCTCCCGCTTCTCCGGCGGGATCCAGCGGTCGCGGGCGTTCCACATGGTCGGCGCGGAAGATCGTGAGAACGCGTCAGCCCAGCACGGCGGCACCCGCCGTCGCGCCCGCGCCGAACGAGACGAGCAGCAGCGGCGCATCCCCATCCGCCCGCCCGCAGCGCACGGCCTCGTCCAGGGCGATGGGGATGGTGGCCGCGCCCGTGTTGCCCAGCCGGTCGATGTTCACGTAGACGCGCGCCGGGTCCAGGTTCATCTCCTTGATGAGCCCCTCGATGATGCGCAGGTTCGCCTGGTGCGGGATGACGAGGCCGATGTCCTCCTTCGCGAGCCCCGCGCCGTCCAGCGCCGCCTGTGCCTGCAGCGCCATCGTCCGCACGGCCGCCTTGAAGAGCTTCGTGCCCTCCATCCGCAGCAGGTGCGCGCCCTCCTCCAGCACCAGCGCGTCGAACGGGCGCAGCGAGCCGCCGGCGGGGCGCTTGAGGGCATTCGCCAGGCGCCCGTCCGCCCACCACGACGTGGACCGCACCGCCCGCGGCCCCGGGCCCCGCGCCAGCACCGCCGCCCCCGCCCCGTCGCCAAAGAGCGGGCCCGTGGCGGGGTCGGCGCGGTCCGTGACCGTGGACAGCCTCTCCGCCCCCACCACGAGCGCCGCGTCGCCGCGCCCCGCGCGGAGCAGGGAATCCGCCAGCACCAGCGCGTACAGCCACCCCGCGAACCCCGCCTCCACGTCGAAGCACGCCGCCCCCCACGCGCCGATGGCCGCCTGCAACTCGCAGGCGGTGGGCGGCGTCAGGTAGTCCGGCGTGGTGGTGGCGACGATGACGGCGCCGATCGCCTCCGCCGGGATGCCGGACGCGTCCAGCGCCGCCCTGGCCGCGTGCGTGGACATGACGGCCGTGCCCTCGCCGTCCACGGACACGCGCCGCTCGCGGATGCCCGTGCGGCGCAGGATCCACTCCTCCGAGACCCCCGCCAGCGCCGCCACCTCCGCGTTGTCCAGCACGCGCGCCGGCAGCCAGCGTCCCGTCCCCGCCACGTGCACGGGCCCGCCGCAATCACCCACGCGCCGCCAGGGCCTGGTCCACCAGCGCGTCCAGCTGCTGCTTGGGCAGGGCGCCCATCCGCCGCGCCGTCTCGCGTCCCCCGCGGAACGTGATGAGCGTGGGGATGCTGGCGATGTTGAAGCGCTGCGCCACGCGCGGGTTGCGGTCCGTGTCCACCTTGGCGAACAGCACGCCGCCCATCCGCTCCGCCGCCGACCGTTCGAAGACGGGCGCCATCATCTTGCAGGGCCCGCACCAGTCCGCGTAGAAGTCCACGACCACGGGCACGGGCGCATCCGCCACTACCCGGTCAAAGCTGTCGTCCGTCAGGTGCAGCGGCCGGTCCAGGGCGATGGGCCGGCCGCACGCGCCGCATTTCGGTCGATCCGACGCGCGGGCCAGGTCCACCCGGTTCAATCGCCCGCACGACGCGCAGGCGACCGTGGCCTTGAGGGGTGCCGTCTGCGTAGCCATCCGCTCCTCCTCCGTCAGGAACCCGTTCCCGTCCCCGTCTCCACGGGGTACTCCTCGCCGCGGCGGCTCCAGTCGATGAACGAGCCGTCGTACATCTTCACGGGGCGGCGCAGGTAGCGGCCCACGAAGTAGGCGTGGCTGGCCTGCACGCCCGTGCGGCAGTAGACGACGACGGTGTCGCGCTGGGCCGCGTCCGCCAGCGTGTAGCCCGCCGCCAGCACCTGGGGCGAGCGCAGCCGCAGGTCCGTCTCCGACACCAGGGCCGTGCGCCAGAAGATGTTGTGCGCGCCGGGAATGTGCCCCGGCCGGGTGATGCCGTCGCCCGGCGTCTGCCCCGTGAACTCCGCCGCGGGGCGCGCGTCGATGAGCACGAAGGTGCTGTCGTTGGCCAAGTTGGCGCGGATGTAGTCCGCGTCCGCCAGCACGTCCGGCCGCAGCCGCACCGTCAGCTGCCCCTGCCGGGGCGCGGGGGCGGCCGTCTCCAGGGGGCGGTTCTCCGCGCGCCACTGCTCCAGCCCGCCGTCCAGCAGGGCCCCGTCGATCTTGCCCAGGTAGTCCAGCGAAAAGAAGGCGCGGGCCGCCGCCAGCCCGGCCAGGTCGCCGTACAGGACCGGGCGCGTGCCGTCGCCCACGCCCACGGCCTCGAACGCCGCCTCCAGCTGCGCCGGCGGCGGAAGCTCGTTGGGCACCCCGTTGACCTCCGTCACGAGCGACGACAGGGGGAGAAAGCGCGCGCCGGGGATGTGCCCCGCGTCGTAGCTGGCGCGGTCGCGGCCCACGTGGACGATGACGGTGCGGGAGTCGTTCAGCCGCCGTGCCAGCTGGTCCGTGGTCACCAGCAGGTTCTCGTTCCACTCCGGCAGCGGATTGGATTCCGGCATGCTGACCAGGCAGCCGGGCAGGGTGGAGAGGATGACGGCACTAAACAGCAGCGACAGCGGCTTGCGCATCGGCGATGTCCTCGCGTGGGTTGTGTGCATGTGCCTGCGACCTGACGGTTATCTTCCGTGCGGCATTGTCGCAAGCCGGGGGCCGGACCGTTCTCGGGCGGACGCTTAGGGCCCTTCGTGTGCTGGGGCGCGGCTTTCCGCCGGGGTTGACGACGGAAACGACGGGAACGGCGACGGCGGGTTTGGGCGTGTCCCCCGCAAGCGGGGGCCGGGCTGCGCGCGCCGTAGGGCACGATACAACTGTGCCCAACGGCGCCGAGCCCCCTGCGCGTCGGGGCAACGATACTGCTGTTGCCCCGCCGCTCCGGGGTCTCGGCCCTGCGGGCGCGCATCCCTCACGCAACGGCGACCGGTCCGCCGGGATCGCGCGGGCCCTCACCCCCCGGCCCCCTCTCCCGTACCCGACCTCTCGGCACCCTCGGGTGCCATCCCTGTACGGGAGAGGGGGAGACGTCCGTGCCGCGACCTGCCGGCACCCCCGGTGACGTGTCGCCCGCGCCGCGCCCCGTCCGCACCCAGGCGCCTGCGTGCACGGGGGCAAACCGGCCCCGCGCCAAAACTGTCATTCCGAGGGAGCGCCCGACGGCGCTTACCCGCGCCGCATCCTCCGCGCGCGACCGAGAATCTTCTCCGCCTCGTTGGTGGCCCGCACGCGCGACGGATCCCGCCCGCGACGTGCCCGCCCGTGCTGAAGAAGACACCCGAAGCCCCCGTCTCCCCTCATCCGCGGTTGGCTGTTCTCCCTCCCCCACGCAGTTTGTGGGGGAGGGTCGGGGAGGGGGGCGCCCGGCTCGCGCACCGAATCCTGCGTATTGTGGAACGAAACCCGTGCGCGTCCCTTGCTTCGGCTTTTGTGCGGGCGTAACCTACGTGTCTGGTTCCACGATCCTCATCCGCCACCGCCGTGACCCGCTCCCGCCTTCCTGACGTCGAGACGCTCGCCTGCGCCGTGGCGGGCGAGTACGCCGCGCGCTGGGCCCGGAGCGTCGCGCGCATGCAGGCCCGCGCGGACGACGGGGCCGATGCGCCCGCGCCCTGGCTGGTGGACGGCTTCGCGGGCGCGGACCTTCAGCGCGCGGCCATCCGCGGCGTCAGCGTGCAGCCGCCCGCCGCCGCCTTCGTCCGCGCCGCGGCGGAGGCGCTGGGCGGGGCCGCGCGCGTGGTGCTGGTGGAGGAGGATCCCGTCCTGCTGGGCCGCCTGGAAGACGACCTGCGCCGCGCGGGTGCCGATCCCCGCCGCGCGACCACCCCCGCCGACGCCGCGCCCGGCGAGATCGTGCTCGTGGAGGCCTCGTTCGCGTCCGTCGCCTCGCGTCTCGCCGCCGAGGTCGCCGATGCGCCCGCCCTCGTGCGCCTGGCGCCGCTCTCCGCCCGCACCCTTCCGTGGAGCGTGATGGAGCTGCTGGCGGATCTCTCCGGCGCGGACGTGCTGATCCGCTTTCCGCAGGAGGACTTCGCGCGCGCCGGCAAGTTCGGCGGGCCGCTGGCGGACTTTCCGCCGCACCTGCGCCGCGTGGTGGAAGGCTGCTCCGCCTTCTTCGCCGACGAGCGCCACGGCTGGCTGCTGGCCTGGCGCGAGGCCGCCCGCGTCGGCGGCGACGAAGCTGCGCTCGCTGGGGCCGTGGAGCGCCTGCGCGCCATGCTCGGCAACGGCGGCGAGGAGCGGATGGCCCGCGCCGCGCGGCTGGAGGGAGCGGGCGGGGCGGGGGTGCACGTGCTCCTCTCCACGCCGCATCCCGAGCACGCGCTGGAGCTCAACGGCGCCGCGATGGATGGAGGCGCCCCGCCCCCCGCGCCCGCCAAGCGCGCAGGCAAGAAGTCCGCGCCGGCGCCGCCCCCGCCCGCCGCGCTGGACCCCGCCGCGCCGCCGTCCGCATCCAAGGCCGCCGCGTCCGCCGCCGCTGCGCCTCCGGAATCCACGCCATCCCCCGAGGCCACGTCGGTCGCAGACGCCGGTCCGACCCCAGACGCCCCGCCATCCCCGGAGGCCGCGCCGCCTGCGGATGCCGATCCGGCACCGGAAGCCGCGCCATCCGCCGAGGTCGCGCCGCCTGCGGATGCCGGTCCGACACCGGAAGCCGCGTCCTCCCCCGACGCCGCGCCCCCTGCGGATACCGGCTCACCATCGGAAACCGCGCCATCTCCCGACGTCGCGCCAGCCTCGGAAACCGCGCCATCCTCCGAGGTCGAGCCAGCCTCGGGAGCCGCGCGTGCTGCCGATGCGGAGTCATTCTCGGAGCCCATCGAGTCCGCTCAGCCGGCTTCGCCCAGCGGCGTGGAGCCCGCGGCTGCACCGCCTTCATCCAGCGCACCGCCCGCCGCGCGTTCGCCACGCCGGCCGAGCCCGCCACCCGCGCCGGAGGCGGCCGCGGAAGAGCCGCCCTCGCTCCTCGATCTGTTCGGGCTGGAGCCCGCGCCCTTCGGGATCGAGCAGCCGCGCGGCCCCGACCTGCGCAGCGTGGCGGACGACCTGTACGCGGAGCACGCGGGCCGGCGTGTGCCTTTCCGCGAGCTGCTCGTCGGCTTGGCGGATGCCGGGCTGGCGCCGGAGCAGGTCCGCACGGCACTGGGCTATCTGAAGCGCGACCGCCGCGCCGCCTACCGGTCGCTCGATGCCGACGGTGCCGAGGTCGAGTTCATCGCGGAGCCCGCCGCGCCCCCGCCGCCGCCCGCACCCCGGCCGCGAAAGGCGCGCAAGCCCGTCCCCGGCGTGCTCGGCCTCTTCGACGAGCCGGAGCCGGAGCCCGAGGCTGAACCGCCATCCGTCGACACCGACGCGCCGCTCACCCTGGCGGATGCGATCGGGTTCGAGGATGCGCTCGGGCTCGAGGATGTGATGGGGTTCGAGGACGCCGGGCCCGATGACGCGCCTTCCGTCCCCGATCCTGCACCGGGGAAGAAGCCGAGGCGCCGCAAGGCGGAGTGACGGCTGCGCGGCGGGCACCTGCGCGGCGGAGAAGATTCCTCGGTCGGCGCCATGGGATCGCGCACGGGATGGAACCGGCGGCGCCTCCCTCGGAATGACACCGTTGTCGTTGATGTACGGCAGTTGAAGCCCTGTTCGGCGAGCGCAGCGAGCCGAGACAGGGCTTATGGCTGTCCCAGCGGCGGGTTTACCCGCTCCGTCCGGGAGCCGGCATCCGAAACGGAATCCCGAGCCTCATCACCGGTCGCACATGGAAAACGGCGGGCCCGAATCCCGGGCCCGCCGCCGTCATCCACCGCCGCTGCCGTCCGCGGATCAGCCGCGGTAGGGGCCGCCGTGGCCGTAGCCGGTCCAGTACTGGCCGGTGGGCACCCCGCCCGCGCTGCCGCTGCGGAACCGCTCGATCCCGTAGCCGCCGTACGCGCCGTAGTTGCCGATCGTCCCGCCGAGGGCATCTCCCAGGTCGGCGTCGGGGCCCATGCCGGTGCCGTAGCCCATCCCGCCCGCGTTCATCCCGCCGCCCTGGCGGTAGTCCCTGCGGTAGTCGTCGCGGTCGTAGCCGCGGTTCATCCCGCGCCCCATGCCGCCCTGCATCCCGCGGCCGCCCATGTAGCCGCGGTCGTAGCGGCCGCCGCCGCTGCCCATCATGCCGCCGCGGTACATCCCGCCCTGCGGCATGGTGCGGTCGCCGTCGTCCCAGTCCACGTCCCACGACCCGTGCTGCGGCTGGTACCCACCCGTGCGGTACTCCTGCGCGCCGCCCCGGCCCCATCCGCCGCCGCTCCAGTCCGGGTTGCGGCCCGTCCAGTTGGTGGCGCCGTAGCCGTGGTCCATCCCGCCCCGGTAGCTCACGTCGCCCATCTCGCGGTAGCCGCCGTAGCCCTCGTCCCACCCGCCGCGGTTCATGCCGCCGCGGTAGCCGTCGTCGTAGCCGGAGTGGCCGCCGCGGTTGCCCAGCCAGCCGCGCACCGTGTGGGCCGCGCGATCCAGGAAGTTCCGGTTTCCGTAGTCCCGTCCGTAGTTCATCATCCACTCCCTTGCTTACGGTTTCGCCGTCTCCAGGCCGCCCCGCGGCGGGGCGGGAGCGCCCCCGGGGTGCAAGATGCGGGCCGGTGAACGATCACGTATCTGCTTGCCAGCGGGCACTTTGGGATGGATGGAGGGATGCGGATCCGCGGATGCCCGTCCCCCGCGCCGCGCGTTGACAAACGGCCCGTTGCACCGCAAGCTTGTGGGACCCTCCCGAAGCCGTTTCGCCCCACGGAAACCCGACTGATGCTCACCCCGCGGCAGCAAGCCACGCTGGTCGCCCTGTGCAGGCGCATGGTGCCCCTGCCGGACGATCCGGACCCGTCCGCCGCGCGCCTGGCCCGCTCCGTGGAGGTGCGGCTGGGCGGCATGGACCCCGAGCCCGCGCGGCGCATCGGCGGGCTGCTGGCCATGATGGACTCGCCCGCCGCCGGCCTGCTGAACGCCCTGCGCCCCCGCGGCTTCGCGGACCTGCCGGCCGAGCGCCAGGACGCGTGGCTGCGCCGGTGGGAGATCAGCCCGCTCCCCCTGTTCCGCACGGCGTTCCAGGCCCTGCGCCGCCTCGTCCTCTCGTCGCACTACGCCGACCCGGCCACCTTTGCCGGCATCGGCTACCGCGGGCCGCTGCACACGCGCACGCCCGCCTTCCCGTGGGAGGGCCCCCTCCCCGGCCGCGCCCGCGACGACGAGCCCGTCGCGCGGCAGGACGTGGGGCCCCGCGCGGCGCGCATCATCCCCATCCGCCCCCAGCTGGACCTGCTGACGGATCCCACGGTCAGCAGCATCATCGAGGGCACGCGGCTGCGCAGCGAGACCCGCGTCCGCGCCGGCGTGTGCGTGGTGGGCTCCGGGGCGGGGGGCGCCGTGGTCGCCGCGCGCTTGGCCGAGGCGGGGCACGACGTGGTGCTGCTGGAGGAGGGCGGATACTGGCGCCCCGAGCAGTTCACGGAGCGCGAGGGGGAGATGACGGCGCGCCTGTACGCCGAGGCCGGCACCCGCGCCACCGAAGACCTCGCGTTCCCCCTGCTGCAGGGCCGTGCGGTCGGCGGCGGCACCACGGTCAACTGGCTGGTGATGCTCCGCACGCCCGACTGGGTGCTGGACGAGTGGGCCGCGGAGCACGGCGCCAGCGGGATGCGCCCCGCGGACCTGGCCCCCGTCTTCGACCGGGTGGAAGAGGAGACGCACACGCGCCTGGTGCCGGACGATGCGCACAACCCGCCCAACCGCGCGCTGCTGGCGGGTGCGCGGGCGCTGGGGTGGAGCGCGCACGCCATCAAGGTGAACGCGCACGCGTGCGTCCGCAGCGGCTTTTGCGGGCTGGGGTGCCGCTACGGGGCGCGGCGGTCGGCGGCGGACGTGTACGTGCCCGCGGCGCTGGCCCGGGGCGCGCGCCTGTTCACGGACGTGCGGGTGGAGCGCGTGGAGGTGGCCGAGCGCGGGGGCGCGGCACCCCTCAAGCGCGTGTACGCCGCCGTGCTGGACCGCGAGACGGGCGCCCCGCGCGGCCGGCTGACGGTGGAGGCGCCCGTGGTCGTTCTGGCCGCGGGCGCCGTGGGGACGCCGGCGCTGCTGCAGCGGTCGGGGATGGGCGGGGGCGGCGTGGGGCGGTTCCTGCGCCTGCACCCCACGACGGCCGTGTTCGGGCGGTACGGCGAGGAGATGTACGGCGCCGGGGGCATGCCGCTCAGCACCGTGTGCGACGAGTTCCAGCGGGGGAGCGACGGATACGGCTTCTGGATCGAGACGCCGCCCTTCTACCCGGCGCTCAGCGCCGCCGCGCTCCCGGGCTTTGGCGCGGCGCACCGGGGGCTGATGGAGTCGCTGTCCAACATGGCGTCCATGATCGTCCTGGTCCGCGACGGGGCGGACCGGATGGCGTCGCAGGGGAGCGTGCTGGTGGACCGCGGCGGCCGCGCGCGCATCCGCTACCGGCTGGGCGCGGCGGAGCAGGGCAAGCTGCTGCGGGGGATGGATGCCGCCGCGCGGATGCACTTTGCGGCGGGCGCGGAGGAGGTGTCCACGCTGCACGCGCGCGCCTGCCGCCTGCGCTCTCCCGCGGAGCTCAAGTCCATGGCCCTGCGCCCGTCCGGCCCCAACCAGCTGGGGGTGCTCTCCGCGCACGTGAACGGCACCTGCCGCCTGGGCACCAACCCCGAGACCAGCGGCTGCACGCCCGAAGGCGAGCGGCACGGCGTTCCCGGGCTGTACGTGGCGGACGGCTCGCTCCTTCCCACGGCGCCCGGCGTGAACCCGCAGGAGACCATCATGGCCCTGGCCACCGTCATCGCCGACCGCATCGCCGCGCGCCACCCCGCCGGCCGCGCGGGGAGCGCCGGCACCGCGGGCGCCACGGGCGGTAGCGGCGCGCTCATCTCCAGCCCCTGACCTGGGAAGAGCCGATTTTCGCTCCACCAGCCACCCGTCATCCCATGACGAAGAAGCCCCGCCCTGGTACGCCAGGGCGGGGCTTCCGCTGCCAGTCCAACGATTACCCGAATCGCAGCGGGGCCATCCGTGGTGTCGGCGCAGGCCGACAGTGTGAAGTTGTAGCCGCGAATTCATTCGCTCTCGTGACGCGGCCCGGATCTCTGCGATGCGGCTTGGACCTCTGCGATACGGCCTGGATCTCTGCAATACAGCCGGGATCTCTGCGACGCGGCCCGGATCTGCGAATGTCGGAGGGGACGTTCAGCGTCGTGCTGGTCATGCGGGTACCACGCGGGGACGGGGATTCTGCGGAGGACGTACGCGCCGGCCGGGGGAGGGTTTCGGCCGGGTTCACTCGGGACTGGGGTTGAGCCCCATGGCCTGCATCATAGGCGGCCTGCGCGCTGCTTGGCGAGCAGGTATTCAGCGACTGAATCCGACGCCTCGGCCGCGGATGGATAGCCCGTCTCGCTGCCGATACGTCCCAGGCGGCCCGCCAGCCGTTCCGCCATCGTCCTCGGTTGAGCGCAGGTACCGGAGTTCCGCGATGGGAGCGGCAGGCGTGCAATGATCCACTCGGCCGGAGTTCTGTTCTCTTGAGCCGCGACTTCCATCAGGCGTTCGTAGCTCTCGTCCGGAATGCCGATTGTGATCTCGGGCATGGGATGCTCACTGCATCCCAGGGACGACGTCGAAGGCATGGCGCCCGCGGATGCGGTACCCGTGGAAATGCCGGTCCAGCGTGAACACCCGGCGCAGCTCCAGCCACTCCGCCGCGGTCACGAGCGAGGCATCCGCCAGGTCCATCGGCGTGTCGCTGTACTGATGCATCAGCTCCCGCATCCGGGCAGCCTCGCCCTCACTGGACATGTGCAGCGCGAGGAGCCCGTTCTCCCAGTACCGCCACAGCGCCTCCTGGGCCCTGTACCCTCCGCTGCGGTAGGCCAGGTGCATGGCTTCCGTGAAGCATTGCCACGTGGACACGAGCAGGTCGATTCCGTTCAGCGCCGCCATGCAACGCTGATGGTTGGGATCCCCGCGGTCCACCAGCGCGACGAGCGGCCCCGCATCGCACAGCATCACAGGCGCCCTGCCCTATGCTGTGCTTCTAGCATCTCCCCGAAGACTTCGCTGTGCCGCTCGGAGAGCCGCCCGGCCCCGCCGCTGTCCACGACCCCCACCAGCCCGAGCTCGGCGGCCCGTTCGGCGAGGGTCTGGCCATCCGGGCGGGCGCTGACGTGCTTGTTCCGGCGCAGCAGGCGCAGCCGGGCCGCGATCCACCCCAGGGGTGTAGTCCCGTCTTCCGCGGCCGCCTCGGTGAGCTCCGCGTAGAGCTCGTCCGGCACCTTGATCGTCTTGCTCATGGCATCACCTCCTGCCGTGAAATCTATCCGAAAACAGGCTCCTGTCCAGTGCGTACAAAATGGGACAGCGGCGGAACGGGTGCCTCACCGTTTCCGCCGCCGTCGTCATCCATCCCGCCCCCCCGCGTGGGCCCCTCAGGCCATGGGATGGCGGTGCGCGGCGGAGTAGCGGCCGGTGAGGTGGTGCTCCAGCTGGCGCTCGATGTCGCCCAGCAGCGAGCTGGCGCCAAAGCGGAACAGGTCCGGGCGCAGGTAGTCCGTGCCCAGCTCCTCCTTCATCATCAGCAGCCAGTCCAGCGACTGCTTGGCCGTCTTGATGCCGCCCGCCGGCTTGAAGCCCACGTTGAACCCCGTGCGCTCCCGGTACTCGCGGATGGCGCGCACCATGGTGAGCCCCACGGGAAGGGTGGCGTTCTCCGTCTCCTTGCCCGTGGACGTCTTGATGAAGTCCGCGCCCGCCATCATGCACACCAGCGACGCCCTGGCCACGTTGCGCAGGGTGGCCAGCTCGCCCGTGGCCAGGATGGTCTTGAGGTGGGCCGGCCCGCACGCCCGGCGAAACTCGCGCACCTCGTCGTACAGCGCCTGCCAGTTGCCCGTGAGCACGTGCGCACGGGTGATGACGATGTCGATCTCCGCCGCCCCCGCCTCCACGGACGCGTGGATCTCCTCCACCCGTTGCTCCCAGGGCGAAAGGCCCGCCGGAAAGCCCGTGGACACGGCCGCCACGGGGATGCCGGACCCCTGCAGCGCCTCCACGGCCGTGGGCACCAGCGCGTGGTACACGCAGACGGCGGCCGTGTGGATGGGGAGGTGCGCCACCCCCAGCCCCTCCAGCAGGTCCGGGCGCACGGGATTGCGGGCCTTGGCGCACAGCCGGCGCACGTTGCCCGGCGTGTCGTCGCCGGAGAGCGTGGTCAGGTCCATCAGCGTGATGGCGCGCAGCAGCCAGGCGGCCTGCCACTGCTTCTTGACCGTGCGGCGGGCGGGGATGGTGGCCGCGCGGCGCTCCACGGCGCTGCGGTTGACGCGCGCCGCCTCCACCCAGTCCAGGTCCAGCGCCATGCCGGGGTTGCGGTGCTCCTCGTGCCCCGGTTCGGCGATCTCGGGGGGGCCGCCCGCGGGCACGGCGATCAGCTTGTTGTGCGGTAGCGTTGCCATCGTTCTGCGTAGGCTGTTGAGCCCGGTAATGTAACGCAGATCCGTGCCAGTGGACAGGTTCCGCGGCCGCCGGGGGTCCATGGACGGCGGACGCCCAGGGAGGAATGCAGGATTCGGGCGTGCCCCTTCGCCGCGCCCGCGTCCGCCGGCTACTCGTCCAGCGGCAGGGTGAGCGTAAAGGCCGATCCCTCGCCGGGCGTGCTCTCGGCGGTCAGGTCGCCGCCCATGCCGCGGGCCAGGTCGCGGCTGATGGCCAGTCCCAGCCCCGTGCCCTCGTGCCCCGAGGTGAGCGAGCGCCCCAGCTGCACGAACGGCTCGAAGATGGATTCCAGCTGCTCCGCCGGGATCCCCGCGCCCGTGTCCGTGACGATGGCGGCGGCGCGGCCGTCCCGCACGCCGCACGCGACGGAGATGCGCCCGCCCTCCGGGGTGAACTTGACGGCGTTGGAGAGCAGGTTCAACAGGATCTGCTCCACCTTGAGCCGGTCGCCCCGCGCCACCACGCGCTCCCCGGGGGGCGGCCCCTCCAGCTCCACGCCGCGCAGCAGCGCCTGGGGCTGCACCATGGCGGCCACGTCGGCCAGGGAGCGCTCCAGGGGCACGGGGTCGCTTTCGTACGCCAGCTGGCCCGCCTCGATGCGGCTGTAGTTCAGGATGTCGTTGATGATGGAGAGGAGGTGGCGCTGGCTGGCCGTGATGCGCTCCAGGTCCCGCGCCTGCTCGTCCGTCACGGGGCCGTGCACCCCCATGGACAGCAGCTCCGCGTAGCCGCCGATGGCGTTGAGGGGCGTGCGCAGCTCGTGCGACATGGAGGTGAGGAACTCGATCTTGGCGCGGCTGGAGGCCTCGGCCGCGGCAATGCGGCGCGCGTCGTCCATGGCGCGCTGCTGCGCCTCGCGCCGCTCCGTGAGGTCGCGGGTGACCTTGGCGTAGCCCATCACCCCGCCCGCGTCGTCGTACAGCGCCGTGATGAGCACGCCCGCCCAGAAGCGCGAGCCGTCCTTGCGCAGCCGCCAGCCTTCTTCCTCGTACTTGCCCACCTCGGCCGCGACCTCCAGCTCCCACTCCGGCTTGCGCGCCGCGCGCTCGTGGGCGGGGTAGAAGACGGAGAAGTGCTGGCCCACGATCTCGTCCCGCGTGTAGCCCTTGAAGCGCTGGGCGCCCGCGTTCCAGGTGATGATGTGCCCCTGGGGGTCCAGGGCGAAGATGGCGTAGTCGTGAACGCTCTCCACCAGCTTGCGGTAGAGCATGAGGTCGGCGTCCGCCTCGCGCCGCGAGGTGCCCCGCGCACGGGCCGCCGCGCCCCGCTTTCTGTCCGCGGGCCTCCTGTCCCGGTTGGTGTCCCGCGTCCCGTCTTCCGCCATGACCCTCTCCGCGCCGTGTCGTCACCCTGTGGGGAATACTACGGACAACGCGTGCCGCGCGCGACGGGTCTCGTCCCGTCGCCGTGCGGCGCACGTGGCGGAACGCGCAGCTGAGCGGCCCCCCGGCGACCCGCGCCCGCACGGCACGCCCCCCCATGCCCCCCGGTCGCCGGCTGACGGGGGCGGGAGGAGCAGATGTCCGAAGCCCCGCGGCGATCCAGGCGCGGGGCCTCGCGGCTTGTGTGGGTATAACAATTGTATTTACTTGAAGGGCGACGACACGGTTCTCATGCTCTGGAGGAGGGATGCACAAGGAGATCAAGATCCAGAAAGTCGGCGGATCCGCATCCGCGACGCTGCCAAAGGCGATGCTGGACCGCCACCGGATGGAGCCCGGTGACCGCGTTTTCGCGGTCGATACGGAGCAGGGAATCTTGATTACCCCCTACGATCCCGATTTTGCGGAAGGGATGGCGCTCGCGGAGCGCGCGTCCAAGAAGTACCGCAACGCGCTGCGGGAACTCGCCCAGTAAGGAGCAGGGGCCGTGAAGGAACCGCGGTGGCTCAGCCGCAAGCTGGTCGACAGCATTCACTCGGGTCAGATCCACCAGTTCGGTGGATCGCCCGGTGTGCGGGATGCGGGGCTGATCGAATCCGCCCTGGCCCGGCCGCTCAACAAGTGGGAATACGCCGAAGAGCGGGACCCGTGTGCACTGGCCGCCGCGTACGGCTACGGTCTTGCGACCAACCACGGCTACGTCGACGGCAACAAGCGCATCGGCTTTCTTGCCATGTACGTCTTCCTGGGACTCAACGGGCTGGAACTCGACTCGCCCGAGCCGGAAGCCGTGCGGATCATGCTGCGCGTGGCGGAGGGTGCCTGCGAGGAGCCGGAATTGACGGACTGGGTGCGCCAGTGGGCACGGCCCGTGGATGAGGGGGAGCCGGATTCGGCGTGATCGAATGCGGTGCGAACGTAACGACGGGCCGGGGGATCTCCCCGGCCCGTCCTCGTTCCGTCTTTCACGCTCCGCCGGGAGCGGTAGTCGATATCGGAGCCGCATTCGACTGGCCGGAGGATCAGGAACCCGGGCTGGGCGCGGAGTTCATCCGCAGTGCAGGCGTCGTCCTCGGCGGGGTTGAAGGAGCGGCGCTAGGCGGCCCGGCCCACGCTGCCGTCCGCGAGCAGGTCGGGCATCAGGTCGTCGAAGTGGACGTGGTTCCAGCAGGCGTTGCGCAGCTCGCTGGCCTGTCCCCGGAACCAGGCGTGGGTAATCTGCTTCATCCGCCCGCCCAGGAACTTGACGGCCGGCACGTGGTCCGCGTCCGCGGCAACGAGGACGGCGCGGTCGTAGTGCCCGTCGATGCCAAGCGGATCAGGTCCGTCACGAGCGCCGTGTCGATCCCTTTCTCCACCGTGCGCTCGATGGGACGGTCGCAGTGCGGGCAGATGGAGATCGGCTGCCGGCACCCCGGGTTGGGGCACCGGGCGGGACTGCGGGGCGAACGCTCCTTCACCAGCACGTTGTAGCCGGTGAACCCGTCCATCACGTGCAGAAAGCGCCGCAGCCCGTGATCGGCGCCCTGGGACGGGTGGTACGATGCGTAGACGTACGTGCCCGCGTAGATCGCCCCCGGGTCCACCCGCTGCACCAGCACCTGCGGGAACTTGTGCTCCCAGGGGATGCGCACCGTGCCCCGGGCGCCGTTGCGCTGGTGCCACTCGTTCCACGAGAGCTGCGCGTTCCAGAAGTCCACGAAGATCATGACGCGAGGTGCCATAAGGAGCGTGGGCTGGAGGGACAAAAAAACGGGGGAGCCGAAGCTCCCCCGGGGCTGTAATGCTCGCCGTGGCGAGGAGTGTAACTGAACGAAGTATACAACTCCCCGACCCGCTCGTCAAGGGCCTTCCCGCACTCCGGGTATGCCGTTCGCCAAACAATCAGCCTCGCACCCGCCGGCCTATCCGGCGGGCTCGGAACGGCGGGCGATCCAGCGTGCCACGTCCTGCTCCGTGAACCGGTCCTCCACCAGTCCGATCACGTAGTCGTACGCCTCGTCCGGGTCCGCATACAGCCGCGCTCCGTTGGCTACCATGAACGCCACGGCCGCCGCGAAGCCGATCCGCTTGTTGCCGTCCAGGTACCCGTGGTTCTTCGCGATCCCGTAGAGGTATGCCGCCGCCAGGTCGGGCAGGGAGGCGTCGGGCTCGTACGCGAACTTGTTCTGCGGCCGCGCGAGCGCGGAATCGATCAGCTCATCTCCGCCCGCGCGGACGCCCGAAGCACCGCCGTACAGCCCGATGAGCGCGGCGTGCATGGTGTCGAGTGCGTCGCGGCTCACCCAGTGGGGTTCGCGCATCGGTCCTACTGGGCGAGCCGGCGCAGCGTGCTGTCGTACTGTCGCACGACGTCGTCGAACGCGGCGAGAACTGCCCGGTCGGCTTCGCTGGAGGCCGTTGCGGCGGGCACGAGCGCCAGCCCGTGGTTGGTCTGCACGAGATGGAGCTGGTCACCGTCCCCGACGTTCATCTGCCGCGCCATCTCCTCCGGAATGGCGACGGCAAGGGCGCCGCCTTCCCGCCGGATCGTTACCGTCTGATTCATGTGCTCCTCCGCGGTTGCCGCGGCCCGGTTGGCCCGGGCTCGCCTCCCTTATTCCCCGTACGGCACCCAGATGTTCTTGACCTGGGTGGCCTGGCGCAGGAACTCGCGGCCCTCGCCCTGCTCGGCGTCGAACCAGTCGCGCTCGCGGCCGTAGCTCACCCAGGTGCGCTTCATGTTCCCGGCGCTCAGTCGCTCCACCATGGTGCTCCCCTCGGCCGAGCCGAAGTACCACAGGGCGTCCACGTCGTCGTGCGAGGCCAGCGTCTCGGCCAGCTCGTCGCGCTTGCCCGTGACGATGTTCACCACGCCGCCCGGCACGTCGCTCGTGTCCAGCACCTGGTAGAAGTCCGTGGCGGCCAGGGGCCAGCGCTCCGACGGCACGACGACGACGGCGTTGCCCATGGCCACGGCGGGGATGACGGCGGAGATGAAGCCCAGCAGCGGCGCCGTGTCCGGGCACGCCACGCCGACGACGCCGATGGGCTCGTTCATGGCGATGGTCACGTTGCGCAGGGGCGTGGCGTGCACCTGGCCGTCGTACTTGTCGGCCCAGGCGCCGTACGTGTACAGGCGGCGGATGCTGGCCTCCACTTCGCGCTCGGCGCCGGCCTCGTCGCCCGTCAGCTGCGCGATGCGGCGGGCGAACTCGTCGGCGCGGGCGGCCAGGTTCTCGGCCAGGTAGTAGACCACCTGCGCGCGGTTGTGCGCCGTCCCCTTCGCCCAGCCCCTGGCCTTGTGGGCCGCCTCGACGGCGTTGCGGATGTCCTTGCGGTTGCCCAGCCCCACGTCGCCGATCACCCGCTCCCCCGCGCCCGTCACCGGCATCGAATAGCCGCTGTCCGGCCGCGCCTGCTTGCCGCCGATGTACAGTTTGGCCGTGCGGTCGATGGGCGGGAGCACGGGGCCCGCGCCGTTGCCGCGCGCCTTCTCCGCCTTGCCCGGCTTGGCGCGCTTCTCGTCCCGGCGCGCGGCGGCGCCGTTCTTTCCCTCCAGCTCCCAGCGCGGCTTGACGTACTCCCACAATCCTTCCTTGCCGCCCTCGCGCCCGAACCCGCTTTCCCGGTAGCCGCCGAAGCCGCTGGCCGCGTCGAACAGATTGGTGCTGTTCACCCACACCGTCCCTGCGAGGACCTTGGGCGCCACGTCCAGGGCCAGGTTGATGCTTTCCGTCCACACGCTGGCCGCCAGGCCGAACGCCGTGTTGTTGGCCAGCGCCACGGCCTCCGCCGGCGTGCGGAAGGTCATCAGCACCACGACGGGGCCGAAGATCTCCACCTGCGCGATGGTGGACGAGGGCGACACGTCCGTGAACAGGGTGGGCGGATAGAAGCATCCCTCCGCGGGGCAGCTCCACGACGGCTGCCACATCGTGGCGCCCTCGTCGCGCCCCTGGTTCACGAGCTCCGTGATCTTCTGCAGCTGCACGGGGGCCACGATGGCGCCGATGTCGACGCCCTTGTCCAGCGGGTCGCCTACGCGCAGCGTCTCCATCCGCTCCCGCAGCCGGGCCACCAGGCGGTCGGCGATCCCCTCCTGCGCCAGGATGCGGCTTCCCGCGCAGCACACCTGCCCCTGGTTGAACCAGATGGCGTCCACCACGCCCTCGACCACGCTCTCCAGGTCCGCGTCGTCGAAGACGATGAAGGGCGACTTGCCGCCCAGCTCCAGCGACAGCTTCTTTCCCGTCCCCGCCGTGGCCACGCGGATGATGCGGCCCACGTCGGTGGATCCCGTGAAGGCGATCTTGTCCACCTCCGGGTGTTCCACCAGGGCCGCGCCCGTGCGACCGTCGCCCGTGATGATGTTCACCACCCCCGGCGGCAGCCCCGCGTCGCGGCAGACCTCGGCGAAGAGCAGCGCCGTGAGCGAGGTGAACTCCGCGGGCTTGAGCACCACCGTGTTCCCCATGGCCAGCGCCGGCGCGATCTTCCACGCCAGCATGAGCATGGGAAAGTTCCAGGGGATGATCTGGCCGATGACGCCCACGCCCACCTGCCCGGGCAGCTCCGTGTCCATCAGCTGCGCCCAGCCGGCGTGATGGTAGAAGTGGCGCGCCACGAGGGGGATGTCGATGTCGCGCGACTCGCGGATGGGCTTGCCGTTGTCCAGGCTCTCCAGAACGGCGAACAGGCGCGCGTGGCGCTGCACGTGCCGGGCAATGGCGTACAGGTACCGGGCGCGCGCGTGGCCGTCCAGCGCCTGCCACCCGGGGAGCGCCTCGCGGGCCGCGCGCACGGCCGCGTCCACGTCCGCCGGGGTGCCCTGGGCGATGCGCGCGAGGGGCTTGTTGGTGGCGGGATTCGTCGAGTCGAAGTACTCCCCGCCGGACGGGTCCCGCCACTCGCCGCCGATGAGGTGCCCGAACGTGCGTCCCCGCTCCTCCAGCCAGCGCAGCGCGGGCGAGGCGCTCTCGGGGGCGGGGCCGTATTCCATGGTCTCGAAGATCTCGGCGATGCTCATCGTGCTGCGGGATCGGGAAGGTGGATGGGGCCGGGGCCGCGTCCCGGGCGCGCGGCGCTCGCCGGATAATCTATGCATCCGCCGCCGTTTGCGCAGGGTCTGGAGTGACAGGTGACAGGTGACAGGTGACAGGTGACAGGTGACAGGTATAGCACCGGTACTCGGGACATGTGCCTGGTACTTGGCACAGGGCACGAAAGAGAAGCGGCCCCGGGCTCACGAGGGAGCCCGGGGCCGCAGAGGGGGGCCGGCCGGAGGGGAAGACGCGAAGGAAGGTCAGCGGCTGCCGTGACTTGCGTACGGTGCGCGGCGGGGCCGGCTGACGGCGGGTGGAAGCCTTGGGTCCTGGGTTCGTACAAGCCCGCGTGCTGCGGGTCGCTGGTATCACCATAAGCAACGGGCATACCCGCCGCGGCCACGGATTCCGAAACTTCCAACCGGTTGCGCCGTATGGAGTTGCGGGGCGCATTCCTTCACCGGCCGTTTTGTGCTGTCGTCGTTTCGTACCTGGTGTGTCCCAACTGCGACGCAACTGACACGGCGTGCCAGCGGATCGGATGCGCGGCTGGCGTGGTACGGGGTGCGGGCCCCATGGTTTCGCCGGATGCACATCCACCCTGTCAACGCGCATCGGTCGTGTTGTACGCACACTCATCGGGTTCAGAGGCATCGCGATGACGGATTTCGCCCGGGCGGAGCGGGAGGACGAGCAGGAGGGACCGGGCGGGGCCGGCGGGACGGCGGATGGAGACGAGGCGACGGCGCTCCCCCGCAGCTGGCGGGAACTGCATCCGCCGCGGCCCAAGCCGGATGGCGTGGACTACGGCTTTCTCTCCGCGCGCGGCGAGCCCGTTGCCAGCACGCGGCAGAACCTGCTGCACCTGGCGCGCACCCGCGCCCTGCCGTCGCTGGCCTGGTCCCCGGAGACGCCGGAGATGGTGCCGCCGTGGGAGGTGCCGCTGGTGCTGGACGCCCTGCGCGACGAAATCGTGGCCCGCGCCCGGCGGGAGCTGCGCATCACCCTGACCGGCTCGGCGCTTCTGGTGCTGGCCTTCTGGGTGTTCATGCCGCCGCTGTTCGCCTTGGTGGTGACCGGGGCCGTCGGCGTCCTGCTGGTGCTGCTGATCCGGTCCGTGCGGCGGCGGGTGGTGCAGGCGGAGCGGCTGAGCGCGGAGGAATTGTCGCGCGGGTTCGACGCGCTGGTGGAGCAGCAGGCGGAGGAGGCGCTGCCCACCCCCGCGACCCGCTCCCTGGCCCTGCCCATCGCGGCCGTGGGCGTGGTGCAGATCTTCACCTACGCGGCCTCCATCGAGACCGGGGCGCTGCACCGCGAGGCCGTGGCCGCGGGGGAAGTGTGGCGGCTGCTCACCGCGCCCATGCTGCACGGCGGCATCTTGCACTTCTGGATGAACTACGCCGCCCTGGAGAACCTGGGGCGCACCATGGAGACGCGTGCCCCGCGGGCGTGGGTGCCCCTCGTCTTTCTCCTGTCCGCGCTCGCCGGCGGGGCGGCCAGCCTGGCCCTGCCGCCGGACGTGCGTTCCGTGGGCGCGTCCGGCGGGCTGATGGGGATGTTCGGATTCCTGGCCGTGATGGGGTTCCGCCGCAAGCGCGACCTGCCGGAGGGATTCCTGAAGGGGCTGCTGATCAACATCGCCTTCATCGCCGTGGTGGGCGCCGTGGCCTACCAGTTCATCGACAACGCGGCGCACGGGGGTGGCCTGCTGGCGGGTCTGCTCATCGGCCTGCTGGCCATCCCCGGCGACGACCGCGCGCCGCGGTGGACGGGCGGCGGGGGGCTGCAGCGGGCGGGGTACGCGGCCACGGGGCTCGTCTGGCTCTCCGCGGCCGTGGCCATCCTGCTGTCCCTCGCCGCGCGGTTCGGCTAAGGGAGCGGAGGACGGGCTGCTGCGGCGGGCGGGAGCAGTGCGCCGGAGCGGAACGAATCCTGCCCCGCGGGGGATGTGACGGCATGGCGGCCCGCTCGTCTGGTGTGCATCCCCCCGCGCCCCTGATGAATGCTGGGCCGGAGGATGAAACCCGCCGGACCGCCCCGCCGTCCGTTTCAACGCCGCACTTGACGCGGCCGATGTTTTCGCCAAAGTATTGTGTGAGAACACCGTACACCCGTGAGGAGTCTCCGCTGATGTTCCCGCAGGTCGATCGCATCCGCGTGCTGGGCTTGGCCGCCGTCGGGGCCCTGTGCCTGGCGGCGCCCCTGGCTGCGCAGCAAAAGCCCGATACCGTTCCCGAGCCCGCCAGCGCCCGTGCCACGGGGCTGGTGAGCCGCGAGGAGCTCATGGCGGACCGTCTGCGCCGCATCGGCGTGGACAACCCGGACCCGGCGCCCACGCGTCCCACCAACCGGGCGGACAGCCTGGAGTGGGTGCGCTGGCGCCGCGCCGCCAACACGGCGACGGGCCGCCGCATCGTCGTCTCCATCTACGACCGCAAGCTGTGGCTCATCGACGGGCGCGACACGCTCGTGGAGGCGGCGGCGGGCGTGGGCATGGGCGTGGTGCGCGGCCCCCGCGGCATCGGCTCGCGCGACTTCAGCACGCCGCGCGGGCGCCGGACGGTGCTCGCCAAGGAAAAGGACCCGGTGTGGAATCCGCCCGACTGGCACTACGAGGGGCTGCACGACGGCCCCCTGCGCCAGTTCCCGGCCGGCGGCATCGCGCTGGAGGAAGGCGGCCGCGTGGTGCGCCGCGGGCAGCACCTGGGCATCGTCCGCGGGGCGCAGTTCGACACCATCCCGGCCGAGCGGCCGCTGGTGTACGGCGGGGTGATGTACATCCCCCCGTTCGGCACGGTGAACCGCAAGATCCCGGACGTGCTGGGCAAGTTCAAGCTCGACACGGGCGACGGCATCCTCATCCACGGCACCAACGATCCGTTGGCCGTGGGCTTCTGGGGCACGCACGGCTGCGTGCGCCTGTTCGACGACGACATCGAGCTCGTGTTCGCCAACGCGCCCGTGGGCACGCCGGTCTACATCTACTGACCGCCGCCCCGGACGGAACGAGGCCCCGCCCGCAGCCGTGGGCGGGGCCTCGCCGCATCCGCCTTCCCGCCCGGGCCGGGTGGCGGACCGGGCCGCATCGTGCAATCTTGGATCATCCGTTCCCGGCCGTTCCGCATCCCTCCCCCGCAGTCGCTTTCCGATCCGCATGCGTCACGCGATTCTGCTCCTCGCCTTCATCGCCGCGTTCGCCGCGCCCCTGGGGGCACAGGTCCGCCTGGACGGCGTGGTCCGCGACGACTCCTCGTCCGCCGCCATCCCGCAGGCGCGGGTGGAGGTGGTGGGGCCGTACTACCAGCGCATCGGCTCGCGGGCCGCGGACTCGCTGGGCACCTTTCGCTTCAGCCTGCGCCGCTTTGGCGAGTACCGGGTCAAGGTGAGCGCGCCGGGGTACGTGGACGTGGACGCGCCGTTCCGCACGGAGGCGTTCGTGTACAGCAGCGTGGAGATCCGGATGCGGCGGCAGGGGCAGCTGGCCACGCCGCTCGCCTTTTTGGCCCGCACGCAGTCCATGCCCTCGCCCGCACTGGAGGGCTACTACGCGCGGCAGCGGCGGGGGCGGGGCGCGTTCTTCAACCGCATGCACGTGGAGCTGGTGCGGCCGGGGTACATCACGGACCTGATCGCCACGGCGCCCGGCGTGGAGCAGCAGCGCGCCGGGCTGGACGGCGAGCACCGCACGCTCCTCACGCAGCGCACGGGGTGCCCGCTGCGCGTGTACGTGGACGGCGAGCCCTTGGTGCTGGCGCCCTCCACGGGCGAGGCCGGGCCGTCCACGCTGGACGGGTCGGTGGATCAGACGATGGTGGAGGGGATCGAGGTGTACGTGGACCCCGCCGCGCTTCCGCCGGAGCTGGGCGGGGGCACGGAATCCTGCGGGGCCGTCGCCGTGTGGACCAGGTCCCGGGGATAGCCGCCGCGGAGATCCGCGGAAAAGAAACGGATTGAATCACACGGAGGAACAGGGGGAACAGAGCACGGCGGAAGTTCCTCTGTTCCCCTGTTCCTCCGTGTGCGATTGCGGTTGTCGTTGTCCGCGCACGCGGAGCCAAACGAGAGAGGACGCGGAGAAAGGGCTTCTCCGCATCCTCTTTTTCGTTTCTCCGCGTCCTCCGCGTGATCCATGGCTGGGATCCCGGTGGTACGCGGGATCGGTGCGCTACGGCTGGACCTGCACCGACTCGATCAGCCGCCGCGCGATGTCGGGCGCCTGGGTCCTGGGGCCGAGCACCTGCACCTGCCAGAGCGTGCGCCCGCGCAGCACCGTGAGGATTTCGCCGTGCGCGGGGCGGCCGCCCACCTGGAACGCCGACGTCGTGCGGACGGCGGGAAGGCCGGACACCTGCGCGGGCGCGTGCGTGTGCGTCATCTCCGACACCGCCGGGTTCTGGCGCATGGCGTCGATGGCGCCCTGCGCCGAGCCCTCCAGGCTGAGCGGCACCCCCGCGCGGTACTCCATCCGCGACACGCGCAGCTCCGTACGCCCCGCGTTGCGCCCCGAGCTTTCGATGCGCTCCACGGCCGTGCGCATCGGCTGCGGCACGGGCACGAAGATGGGCTTGAAGTCGCCGGGCGCCGAGACGGTGAGCCCCAGCACCTGCGTGGGCTTCCACGCCTCCGCATCAGGCACGCGCGCGCCGGGCACCAGGCGCGAAAAGACGCCGAACAGAATGACGGTGAGGATGATGACGGCCGTGATGATGCCGAGCTTGCGGAACAGGAGGGCGTGCTTGCTCATGGAGTGGGTTCGGGCGATGCGAGATGTGCGCGGATGCGGGCCGCCAGCGCGTCCAGCGCCGACCGGTCCGCCGCGCGGCCAAAACGGTTGAAGATGCGCGCCGCATAGGCGCGGGCCACGGCCGGGAGGTCGCCGCGGGCGCGGGGGATGACGTGCACGTGCACGTGCGGCACGTGCTGCCCCGCGGCGGGGCCGTCGTTCACCAGCACGGTGCCGCCCTGCCGCGGCAGCCCCGCTGCCCCCTGCGCCACGCCGATGCGCGCCGCTGCCTCCATGAGGGCGGCGCGCTCGGCGGGCGTGAGCTCGTGCAGGAAGACGGCGTGGCGGCGCGGCACCACGAGCGCGTGCCCGGGGCGCACGGGGTGGATGTCCAGGAACGCCATGCAGTGCGCGTCCTCGTGCACGCGGCTGGCCGGCGCCTCGCCGCGGACGATGGCGCAGAACGGGCAGCCGTCCACGACCGTCAGGCCGCGTCCAGGTCGCGCACGATGATGATGCCGCGTTCTTCGCTGGAGATGAAGGTCATGGACACCTGCACCAGCCGGTCGCCGCCGGCAAAGCGAAAGACGTAGCGAAAGCGCGCCACGCCTTCGCCGCCGCCCTGGATCATCTCGCGAAAGCGGCCCTCGAACTCGCGCACGGAGGTGCACGGCGCCACGTCGCTGAAGAAGTTGCGGCCGACCACGTGCTCTTCGCGCAGGCCGCTGTACGCCGTCTCGAACGCGTTGAAGCCCACGATGGTGCCGTCCGGCTCCACCTTGATGAAGCCGAACGGCAGCTTGTCGTACTGCTCGGGGCCCAGGTGCAGCAGGTTTTCTACGGGAACGATGCCCAGATCGCCCGCGCAGCCGGGGCAGAATCCGATGCTGGGTCCGCTGCCGCGCCGCCCCGTGGGTGCGCCCAGGTTGCGGTCGCACAGCACGCAGGTGCCGCGCTCTGAGGGGGGAGATTTCGTTTCCATGTCCGTGAATTTAGCACCCTTCGCCGCCCGCCGGGAACCCTCAAGGTTCTCGGCGTGCGCTGTTACGCCCACTGTCATTCTGAGGGAGGCGCCTCGCCAACCTCGCCCGTGCACCATTCCATGGCGCCGACCGAAGAATCTGGTTGCGCTCGGCAGGCACCCGGGGCCATGCCTCCCAGGCCGCCCGCGCCTATCGCTCGGCCGAGGAGAAGACTCCGCCTGTCCCGGCAGATACCCACCACCGGCGAGCGTACCGCCCACTGTCATTCTTGTGTGTTGACTCTGTGCTAGATTCACTCACGTAGGGTAAGCCCGTTCATTCTGTGGTTCGACGAAACCGTCCCTCAGCAGGGGCGCCCTACGGGAGGTGGTCGCAAGAGCTCGAACAGTTGGGCTGACGCGGTTAGTCCGGACTTGCAAGATGGGG
>JAESFL010000509.1_pt1 | contig 25918 bp, 21 predicted proteins | sample 9269401 | NCBI WGS metagenome assembly JAESFL01 (sample SAMN14506025, study PRJNA617098) | algae metagenome | isolation source: Gloeocapsa sp. UFS-A4-WI-NPMV-4B04 and co-occurring heterotrophs from desert... | place: USA: Utah | collected 2006-10-01 | reverse complement strand
CAGCAGGCCCTCGCCCGGACCGGCATGGCCCTCGCCGGTCTCGATCGTGAGCGTCCCGCCCCACGGCATCGCATCGCGCGCGTTCACCGTCAGGTTCAGGATCGCACTCTCCAATAACGGACGATCGACGAGCGCATACAGAGTTTGATCTTCCAGGTGAGTCCGAAGCTCGAGGTGTTCGCCGATCGTGCGGCGGAGCAGAGGCGCCACGCGCTCCACAATGTCACCGAGCCTGAGGCGCTCGGGACGAAGAGATTGCCGTCGCCCGAAGGCAAGAAGCTGCTGGGTGAGATGGGCTCCGCGCTCCGCGGCCTCCAATGCCATCGTGGCAAACCGGGACAGCTCGGGATCCCGAATGGAATCCACAAGAGCTTCCGTGTTGCCGATCACCACCGTGAGAAGGTTGTTGAAGTCGTGGGCGACACCACCGGTGAGCTGGCCCACCGCCTCCATCTTCTGGGCCTGTCGGAGCTGCTCCTCGAGCTGCTTGCGTTCGGTGAGGTCCTGGAGGGTCCCGATCAGGCGAAGCGGACGTCCATCGGCTTCACGGATCACATAGCCACGGTCGAGGACGTGAGCGTAGGTTCCGTCAGCCCGCCGAAAACGGTACTCGGCAGCCCAATGAGAGGTCGTACCGCTGAGGGTGTTTTCCAAGTTTCGGACAGCGTCGCTGCGGTCGTCCGGGTGCAGGCGGCTCCGCCACCAGTTTATGGGATCGGCGAGTTCGGACGGATCGTAGCCCAAGACACCCTTGAGCGCCTTGTTCGAGCTGATCTGTCCCGTGGCGAAATTCCAGTCCCAGATCACGTCGTTTGTGGCTGTCGCGAGGAAGCGGTAGCGTTCCTCTTCGAGCCGCAGCTCCGTCTCGGCCCGCCGGCGGGCGGTAATGTCCGTGTAGGTACGAACCGCTCCGCCATCGGACAGGTGACTTGTGCGGACCTCGATGATCTGACCGTTTGGCCGCGAACGTTCGTAGATCGGTGGCGCACCCAACAGGTTGCCGTTGAGCTTCAGCCAGGGCGTGGTTGCTTCGCTGAGGCCTGCGAACTCGCCGATCTTGACTTGATGCGCGATGAACTCCGCGAAGGTCGGCTTGGTGTGTGCGTATTCGAGCGGCAGGTCGAGAATTTCGATGACGCGGCGGTTGCAGACCTGAATGACACCCTCGCCGTCCACCATGATCAGGCCTTCATCCATGTTCGCCAGAGTGGCCTGCAGGAGGGCGCTCGTGCGCTGGGCTTCCATCTCGGCAGCCTTGCGTTCCGTAAGATCCATCGAAATGCCGCGGTAACCGGCAAATCGCCCGTCCGCATCGAAGATCGGGCGACCGCTCGACGCGAACCAGCGATCCTGCCCGTCGGAACGGCGAACCTGGCTCTCGATACCGGAAAAGGGCTCGCGGCGGCGAACGATGTCCGCGAGCTGCGTCACGCCCGGCTCGACGGCATGCGCAGAGAGGAGGGCCCAAGCCGGTAGACCGATGAGCTCCGACAGCGGACGGCCGAACGCATCGGCGCGCCGGCCATTGAGACGCGTGAAATGCAACTCCTCGTCCAATTCCCATAGCCAGTCCGCGGCCAGGTCCGCATAATCGCGAAAGCGTTCCTCGCTCTCGCGCAGCTCAGTCTCGATCAGCCGCCGTTGGGTGATGTCCGTGAACGTGCGAACCGCGCCCCCGCCGGGAACCGGCGTCGAACGGACCTCGATCACCGTGCCGTTCGGCCGCTTGCGCTCGTATTGGACGAGATTGTTGAGGAAGTCACCGGTTTCGAGCCATAGACGCTGGGCCTCGCCACTGCGCGCGAACTCGCCCCACCGCAGCTGGTGTTGCTTGATCCGAAGATAGGACCCGGTGCCTTGCATCAAGTCTTCGGGCAGCTCCAGGAGCTCGAGCACTTTCTTGTTGTAGACCTGCACGGTCTCGTCGGCATCGACCATGACGAGACCCTGATCCATGTTCTCCAGGGTGGCCCGCAGAGCTGCAGCGGCGACCTGCGCCTCCCGCTCGGCCTGGCGCTGAGCGGTGATGTCCGTGCTCGTTCCGACGAGATGCCGCTTGCCGCCACGGCTGATCTTCAACTCGCCACGATTTTCAAGCCAGATCACCTGCCCGTCCGGCCGAATGAAGCGCACCTCGATGCAATAGGGGGCCCCTGTGCGGATCGCGGCCTCGACGGCGTCGAAATGCCGGGCCTGATCCTCCGGGTGGATGCGATCGATGAACCGTTCGTCCGTCCCCGAGGGGACGCCCGTGATCGAATCCGCATTCGCCGAGCGGGTCACGTAGCCCGTGTTGAGATCGCGCTCCCAGGCGATGATGCGACCGGCCTCGAGAGCGAGGCGCAGCAGTTCCTCGCTGCGCTCAAGCGCGTCTGCCGCGACCTTCTCCTCCGTGATGTCCCGGGCGACCGCATAGATCAGCCCGTCGGCCGGAGTCGCCGACCAGGAGAGCCAACGGTAAGTCCCATCTTTGTGGCGGAGGCGATTCTCGAAGCGGAAGGCTTTCTGGCCGTCGGTAAGGGCTGCCCGTTCACCCGCCGTGCGTGAATGATCTTCGGGATGGATCAGCGCCGCATTGCCGAAGCCGATGATCTCCTCAAGGGTCCATCCGAGGATGGTCTCGAGGGATTGGCTGGCTTTTAGCCAACATCCGTCAAGCGTCGTGACGACGAGGAGATCCTGCGAGAGGTCCCAGAGCTTATTCAGAGCATCGGAATGAGCGGGCTCCCTCTGCTCACGTGTGAACTCCGATGCCGTCGCCATGGCCCCCCCGTGATGCCGACGGATTTCTGATGCTCCCCCAGCTGGTTCCGGCGGTCCTACCACGCAGGCCCCCAGCTTGCCATACGACTTCGGGGAGTCTTGCCCCCTGCGATCCCAACGTTCGCGCCGCGGCAGTGGTCTGCTCCGCACCAGATATCCGATGACGAAGGAGACCGAAGGCGAGGGCCGATAGTGTCAGGACGTCGCAACAAAGTCCGAAGACATAACCCAAAATTGTATTGTGCCTTATCAAAAACAACGTGCGCACGATGAGTACAAGGCGCATTCGCCCAGCGTCGGTTTTCAGACGCGCGACCGCTGCGCCAATTGCGCCGGCCGACGTAAGCAGCGACGACCAGCCGGCCCAGGTCAGTGCCGTGAGGGCAAGGGCTGCCCCCGCATGTCATGATGGAGAAGAACTGCAGCCAGCCTGAACGCTCCGGCTCCACGACCCGGATGGGCTGCGAGGCTTTGCACCAGCGAGATCGCGCACATGGCCGCGCCTGTCGGCGAGCCGAGTCTCAGGAAGTGGATGCAGAACAGAGCGGAGCACAGCGACGAGGCGAGCAGGATCAGGTTCCGGCGCGGCATGAGCCCCGCCGCGACGCCGAGTGCGCCCATAGGTCCGATGTGAGCGGCATCGGCGTAAGGACGCACCGTCCATCCGAGGGTGCCGAACGCGAATTGAATCCTCCGGAACGGATCGAAGACCGCGCCGCTTGGCGAGACTGCGTTCGTCGCTCCACTGACTCTTCGTCAGTCAACAACGGCGTCGTCGGACAACGGAATTGACTTTGGGTCAAGACACCGCGATGCGAGACGCAGCTGAGTGTATGTCTCGCGCTTACGAATCGAGGCGGCGGAGAGCAGCCTTGTTGGTGAGTTGGATGGAGCGTCGGTGCGCCGGCAGTTCGATGACGTGTTGGCGCTCAAGCTGGGTCAGCGTGCGCGAGACAGTCTCGATTGTCAGGCCGAGGTGATCGGCGATGTCGGTCCGCGACATGGGCAGATCCACCTGATCGTCCCCGAGTCGCTCGGAGAGGTCGAGCAGGAAGGTCGCAATCTTCTCGATCGCGCTCTTACGGCCTAGCAGAAGCATGTGGTCCTGAGCCCGCTCGAGCGAGCGCATCATCGCCGAGACGATCTGGCGGGCGAAGGCGCCGTCCTGGCCGGCAAAGCTTTCCAGACTACCCCGGCGATAAGCCACCACGGTGGCATCACCCACAGCCTCGGCCGAGAAGCGGTGCTCGTCCCCTGCCTCGAGGCCGAAGATGTCGCCGGGCAGGTGAAACGCGTCAATCTGCCGGCGACCGTCGCTCATCAGCTTGGAAGTGCGGATCGCCCCCGAGACCACCTTGTAGAAGAAGGCCGCGCGGTCGCCTTCGGAGAACAATTCCTCATCCTTGGCGAGCACGCGCGTGGCACCGAGCGCCTTCGCCTCCGGGGCACGCCAGGCCGGCTCGCCGAAGCCGCGCAGAGCCGGAGCGTTTAGGGCGGGTGTGGCAGCAAGAGCGGATTGCATCGGGTGACCTCGTCAGCTCGGGGGCGGTGACTGACGAGAGGGGTACCCGGAGCGGACGACGTCGAAAATTCAGATGTTTCTCCTAAGGATTTCCCCGGGTACGGGGTTCTACGGAGGCGGCGCGGGAGGGCGACGGTGCCTCAGCGGCCCGATAAGGCGCTCCGTATGCCATCCATCAAGGCTCCGTCGGCGAGCGGTTTTTCCAGCACCTGGCGGATTCCGGCCTCGGCAGCTCGGTCGCGCATGTCGTCCGTAACCTTTGCGGTGATCAGAATAGCGGGAAGCTCGACTTGGCGCCCGCGGAGCCGACTGACGAGTTCCACCCCCGTCATGGCGGGCATGTAGTAGTCGATCACGAGGCAACCGTCGGCGGGCAGCACCCCGACGGCCAGAAGCGACTCGCCGCCGTCATAAGCGCGCACATCCAGCCCCTCGAGTTCGAGGGCGAACTTCAGAGAGGCGCGAACTGCGGCATCGTCATCGACGACAATGACAGGTCCCGGGGGGAACGGCATGATCGGGTCCTAGGGGGTCTCTGCTAAGGCTTGGACGATCCGTATTAACCCAGTCGAGAGACCGGCAACTTGATGTGGCGCAAGCGGACGCGCATTCCCAATCCGGTAAACACCTTAAGTGACCCGCTCTGATCGGGCAGGCGGGCGCCCAACGCCTTGACGTAACCTATCCGGTCTACGCTCCTGCATCGCCCGCGTTCCCACCGAGCAGGGCCATTCGGACGAGCTCGGACAAGCTACCGGCCTGCATCTTGGTCATGACGTTGGCGCGGTAGATCTCGACCGTGCGTGGGCTGATGCCGAGGTCTTGGGCGATGACCTTGTTGGCGCGACCCGCCACGAGGCCGTCGAGGACCTGGCGCTCCCGCTCGGAGAGCGAGCCGAGGCGGGCCCGGATCTCGGCCCCGTGGGCGTCCCTCTGGACGCTTTGCTCCTGGCGTTTCAAGGCCGCCCGGATGGCTGCGAGGAGGAGGTCGTCGTCGAAGGGCTTCTCGATGAAATCGATGGCTCCCTGCTTCATGGCCTCGACCGCGAGCGGCACGTCAGCGTGCCCGGTCATCACGATGACGGGCAGGGCGATTCCGCGGTCCTTCAGGTGGCGGAGGAAGGCGATGCCGTCGAGGCCCGGCATGCGCACATCCGTGAGGATGCAACCCGCGGAAGCGTCCTTGACGGTCTCCAGGAAGGCCGTTGCGGATTCGTGGAGCCGCACCGGCAGGCCGTCGGAGGCGAGCAGGAACGAGAGCGACTGCCTGACCGCGATGTCGTCGTCCACCACGTGCACGACTACTTCCCCCGCCATCCGATCCTCCTTGGCGCAGCGCTCGTCGGCGAAACCGCCCGCGCCTCCATGCTTCCGATAAGCCACATCTCTTGCCCCGGACTATTCCGGCTGCGCAAGTTCCTGCCGGTCCACCGCCCGCAAGGTGAAGCGGAAGGTCGTGCCCTCGTCGGGCTGGGACTCGGCCCAAATCTTCCCGCCGTGGGATTCCACGATCGTCCGGCAGATCGACAGCCCCACGCCCATGCCGTGCTTCTTGGTGGTCACGAAGGGCTGGAACAGCTGGGCCGCGACCTCGGGCGCCAGACCGCCGCCCGTATCGGACACCGACACCACCACGACGCCATCCTCGGCCTGCGCCGAGGTTCCGATGACGAGCTCCCGGCGCAGGCGATCCTGCATGGCCTCGATGGCGTTCCGAATGAGGTTCAGGAGGACCTGCTGGACCTGAATGCGGTCCGCGAGGACGAGGGGCGCATCCGGGTCGAGACGGAACGAGACCCGCACGCCCTTTTCCTTGGCGCCGACGAGCGCGAGGGCGCTCGCCTCCTGGACGAGCCGCGGCAAGCTCTCGATATGCCGCTCGCTCTCCCCCCTGGACACGAACTCCCTGAGGTGCCGGATCACCTGGCCGGCCCTGAGCGCCTGATCGGCAGCCTGGTTCACGGCTTCCCGTAGCATGGGGATCTGATCGCCTTCGAGCCGTTCCAGGATGCGGCGGCAGCCCTTGAGGTAATTGGCGATGGCGGTCAGTGGCTGATTGATCTCGTGGGCGAGGGTCGAGGCCATTTCGCCGAGCGCCGTGAAGCGCGACATGTGCACGAGCTCGGATTGCAGCTCCTGCAGCCGCGTCTCCGTCTTCTGCCGCTCGGTAAGGTCCCGGATGAACCCCGTGAAGTAGGGCTGGTCACCCGAGCGCATCTCGCCGACGGCGAGCTCCATCGGAAAGGTCGACTCGTCCTTGCGTTGCCCCACCACCACCCGGCCGATGCCGATGATCCGGCGCTCCCCCGTGGAGAGATAGCGGCCGATGTAGTGGTCGTGCTGGGTCCGGTAGGGCTCCGGCATCAGGATGCTGACGTTCTGGCCCATCACCTCGCCATGGGTGTAGCCGAACAGGCGCTCGGCTGCCGCGCTGAACGACTGGATATGGCCGCGCTGGTCGATGACCACCATGGCATCCGGTACGGTTTCGAGAATCGAGCGCAGATGAGCTTCCCTGGCCCTGAGGGCGTCATCGGCGGCTCGGTGCTCGGTGATGTCCCGGGAGACCTTCGCGTAGCCCCGGATGCCGCCGGCTGCGTCATGAATGGGCGTGATGGTGACGTTGGCGAGGTAGAGCGAGCCGTCCCGGCGCAGGCGGAAATCCTGGTGCTCGCACCGGCCTTGCTCGCGGGCGAGGGCCAGATGCCGCTCCGGCTTGCCATCCGCGACATCCTCGGGCGAGTAGAACACCGAGAAGTGACGGCCGAGCAGCTCCTCCTCGCGCCAGCCGCTCGTGTGCTTCGCGCCGGGCTTCCAGGCGGTGATCCGCCCCTCCGCATCCAGGACTAGGAGGGCGATGTCCGACACTGCCTCGATCAGCAGCTCCGCCGGGATCCCGGACCCGATGCCCCTGTCCGTCTCGACTGCCGAACTCAACTCACCCTCCGCCAACGCCAATTCCGTCATATAGGACCTGGGAGTCTCCGGCCAAAGCGGAGGCCCGCGGCGGTGAATTCCGAAGTTCGATCGATTCCGCCGGGATCGGATCAGGCTCGATAAGTCCTTGATCCATCACACGGTCCCAAAAGGGCACCAACCCTCTGGGATCATGCTTTAGCCCGCCCGGCTTGGCCGAGATAGGCGTCGAAGGCCGCAGCCACGATACGGGCCAGGAACCGAGCCTCCTCGGGAATCGTCAGCAGAGGTTCGTCGAGACGGACGATCCCGTCGCTCCGGAGGGCATCGAGCCGCGGGAGCTACGGGATCGACCCGATGCGAGGTTCTAAGGTCTTGCCTCGGACCTCTCCTTGATCCTGCTCAAAATGGCCTAGTCCGGGCCGCTTGACGCAGATCAAGGCTCCCGGATCTGCCCAGCCCCATAGAGGCTTCGCTGCGTGGCCTCCACGCGCTCAGGACCGATAGGGGCGGACCCCAATGGCTGCGATGACACACACGAAATCATTCACCGACGGCGAAGCGGGCCTCTCCCTCGCTCTCGTCGCCGGCTTCCTTCTCTGCATCGTCGGTGCGGCGGGAGCGCAGGACAGCGCGTTCGCCTTCCACGCCTATCTCGGCGCGGCGGCGTCGCTCGCGGCCTTCGTGGCCGTCATGAACCGTTATATGGCCCGCGATGCCGCGCCGGTTCCGCAGGAGATCAACGGCAAGCCGAACTACAATTTCGGGCCCATCCGCTTCGCGGCCGTGGCCTCGATGGCGTGGGGCATCGCCGGCTTCCTCGTCGGGTGCATCATCGCCTTCCAGCTCTGGGCGCCGAGCCTCAATTTTGGCCTCGAATATACGACCTTCGGGCGATTGCGGCCGCTGCATACCTCCGCGGTGATCTTCGCCTTCGGGGGCAACGTGCTGATCGCGACCTCTCTCTACGTCGTGCAGCGCACCTGCCGCACGCGCCTCGCGGGCGATCTCGCGCCCTGGTTCGTGGTGCTCGGCTACAACTTCTTCATCGTCATCGCCGGCACGGGCTATCTGCTCGGCGTCACGCACGGCAAGGAATACGCCGAGCCCGAATGGTACGCCGATCTGTGGCTCACCATCGTGTGGGTGGCCTATCTCCTCGTGTTCCTCGCGACCATCTGGAAGCGCAAGGAGCCCCACATCTTCGTGGCGAACTGGTTCTACCTCGCCTTCATCGTGACCGTCGCGATGCTGCACGTGGTCAACAATCTCTCGATGCCGGTGTCGTTCTTCGGGGCGAAGTCCTACCCGCTCTTCGCGGGCGTTCAGGATGCTCTGGTGCAATGGTGGTACGGCCATAACGCGGTGGGCTTCTTCCTCACCGCCGGCTTCCTCGCCATCATGTACTACTTCATCCCGAAGCGGGCGGAGCGTCCGGTCTATTCCTACCGGCTCTCCATCATCCACTTCTGGGCCCTGATCTTCATGTACATCTGGGCCGGTCCGCACCACCTCCACTACACGGCCCTGCCGGATTGGGCCCAGACCCTCGGCATGACCTTCTCGATCATGCTGTGGATGCCCTCTTGGGGCGGGATGATCAACGGCCTCATGACGCTCTCGGGGGCCTGGGACCGCTTACGCACCGATCCGATCCTGCGCCTCATGATCGTGTCGCTCGCCTTCTACGGCATGGCGACCTTCGAGGGGCCCATGATGTCGATCAAGGCCGTGAACTCCCTCTCGCACTACACCGATTGGACCATCGGCCACGTGCATTCGGGAGCTCTGGGCTGGGTGGCCTACGTGTCCTTCGGCGCCCTCTATTGCCTGGTGCCGTGGCTCTGGAACCGCCGCGAGGTCTACTCGCTCCGGCTCGTCGAGTGGCACTTCTGGGTCTCCACCATCGGGATCGTCCTCTACATCACGTCGATGTGGGTGGCGGGGATCATGCAGGGCCTCATGTGGCGCGCCTACAACTCCCTCGGCTTCCTCGAATATTCCTTCGTCGAAACCGTGGAGGCCATGCAGCCCTACTACCTGATCCGGGCTCTCGGCGGCGTCCTCTTCCTCATCGGCGCGCTGATCATGGCCTACAACCTGATCCGCACGATCCTGGGTCACGAGGCCAGGGAGGAAGAGCGGGCTCCCGCTTTCGCCCCGGCCCTCGCGCCCGCCGAGTAAGTCTCAGCTGTCGTTCAAACGGCGGCGCCGCGAGCGCCGCCCCCTAAACAGACCATTTCGCAAGGGATCGCTCCCATGGCCACCGCGCCCGCCCAACCCGGCCTCTGGAAGAGGCACGAGCTGTTCGAGAAGAACTCGATCCTGCTCATCATCGGCATCCTGATCGTCGTCGCGATCGGCGGCCTCATCGAGATCGTACCGCTGTTCTACCTCAAGAGCACGATCGAGAAGGTGGAGGGCATGCGTCCCTATACGCCGCTCGAACTCGCCGGCCGGAACATCTACATCCGCGAGGGCTGCTACCTCTGCCATAGCCAGATGGTGCGCCCGATGCGCGACGAGGTGGAGCGCTACGGCCACTTCTCGCTCGCCGCCGAGAGCATGTATGACCACCCCTTCCAGTGGGGCTCGAAGCGCACCGGTCCGGACCTCGCCCGTGTCGGCAACAAATACTCCGACGAGTGGCACCGGGATCACCTCAAGAACCCGCAATCCGTGGTGCCGACCTCGATCATGCCGGCATACCCCTTCCTCGATCGGCCCCTCGACGCCAAAGCCATCGCGGCCGACCTGAAGGCCAACCGGGCGGTCGGCGTCCCCTACACGGACGAGATGGTCGCCAAGGCGGCTGCGGATCTCGTCGCCCAGGCCAACCCCGATGCTGCCGGCGCGGATGCCTTCGCGAAGCGCTACCCCAACGCCGTATCGCGGGATTTCGACGGCAATCCCAAGCAGGTGACCGAGATCGATGCGCTCGTCGCCTACCTCCAGATGCTCGGCACGCTCGTCGACTTCAAGCTCTACGAAAACCACAAGAACCTGCGGTGACAGCCATGACGTACCAACTGCTTGCAGCCTTCGCTCAGACCGGCGGCCTTCTGTACTTCGTACTGCTGTTCCTCGCCGTCATCGCCTACGCGTTCTGGCCCCGCAACCGCTCACGGTTCGACCAGGCCGCCCAGATGCCTCTCTCGGAGGACTAACATCATGGCCGATACCATGAAGCTCCATACTGCCTCTCCGCTAGGGGCGGGGTCTAGGGCCGACACCACGAAACCTCATGTCGATGCAGTCACGGGCATCGAAACCACCGGCCATAGCTGGGACGACATCCGCGAACTCAACAATCCGCTGCCGCGCTGGTGGCTGTGGAGCCTCTACGCCACGATCCTGTGGTCGGTGGGCTACTGGGTGGTCTATCCCGCCTGGCCGCTTGCCACCGACTACACCCGCGGCCTGTTCGGTTATTCGCAGCGTGCGGCGGTGATGGAAGAGGTCGAAACCGCCAAGCAGGCCCGCGGCCAGGCGGGCGCCGCTCTGGCAACCGCTTCACTGGAAGAGATCCGGGCCAATCCCGAGCTCATGAAGCTCGCACTCGCTAATGGCCGGGCGGCTTTCGGTGACAACTGCGCGTCCTGCCACGGCACCGGCGCAACCGGGCGCATCGGCTATCCGAACCTGCAGGACGACGAATGGCTATGGGGCGGCACGCTCGGCGAGGTCCACCAGACCATCCGCGTCGGCGCCCGCTCGGCTCACCCGGAGACGCGCCAGAGCGAGATGCTGGCCTTCGGGCGAGACGGCATCCTCAAGCGTGCCGAGGTCGAGGCGGTGTCGAACTACGTGCTGTCGCTTTCGGCCAAGGCCTTCAATCCGAAGCTGAAGCTCGAGGAGGGTCGGGCGATCTTCGCCAACAATTGCGCGGCCTGCCATGGCGATAACGCGAAGGGCAACAGGGAGACCGGTGCCCCGGATCTCACCGACGCGATCTGGCTCTACGGCTCGGCCCCGGAGCAGGTGATGGCGACCGTCACCAACGGCCGCAAGGGCGTCATGCCGGCCTGGGAGGGCCGCCTCGATGCCGTCACGGTCAAGTCGCTCACGCTCTACGTCCACGGCCTTGGCGGCGGACAGAAGTAGCGGCTTTCGCCCGGGGTACCCTGCGGGGGCGGGGGATCTGGATGCGACCGTCGCCGGAGCGGAGAACCGCTTCGGCGCTTTCGTGCGAGTTGCGCTCTGCGAGGCGGGCGGGAGCCCGCAGGAGCTGGCAGAGGGATTTGCGCCAGATCAAGGCACCTCCCAGGGCGGTGGCCTAAACCCGCTCCATCCCCGCTAACCCCCGACGCGGGAGGTGAGCAGGATTCATGGCTGATTCCCCCACGGCGCCCACGACCTACGTCCTCTACGAGGCCCGCAAGAAGATCCAACCCCAGAGCGTCCGCGGACGGTTCCGGCGGATCAAGTGGATCATCCTCGCGATCGCGTTGGCGGTGTACTACCTCCTGCCGTTTCTGCGCTGGTATCGCGGCCCGCACGAGCCCTCGCAGGCCGTGATGATCGACCTCGCCCATGGGCGCTTCTACTTTTTCTTCATCGAGCTATGGCCCCAGGAGGTCTATTTCATCACCGGCCTGCTGATCCTCGCGGCCTTCGCGCTGTTCCTGATGAACGCGGTGGCAGGTCGGGTCTGGTGCGGCTATCTCTGCCCGCAGACGGTTTGGACCGACCTCTTCATGGCGGTCGAGCGAGTGATCGAAGGCGACCGGCGCGAGCGCATGAAGCTCGGCCGGGAGCCGTGGGGCCCGCGCAAGATCGCGCTACGCCTCATGAAGCACTGGATCTGGCTCACCATCGCGTGGTGGACCGGCGGCGCCTGGGTACTCTATTTCGCCGATGCCCCGACGCTCGTGTGGGAGCTCGCGACCCTGGAGGCGCCCTCCGTGGCCTATGCTTCGATCGCGACGCTGACCGCTACGACCTACATCCTTGCCGGACACCTGCGCGAGCAGGTCTGCACCTATATGTGCCCCTGGCCGCGCATCCAGGGCGCGCTCACCGACGAGCATTCGCTTGCGGTCTCCTACCGCTACAACCGCGGCGAGCCTCGCGGCTCCGCGAAGAAGAACGCGGCGCTCCAAGCAAAAGGAAAGCCGGCGGGCGACTGCGTCGATTGCTTCCAATGCGTGACCGCATGTCCCGCGGGCATCGACATCCGCAACGGCCTCCAGATGGAATGTATCCAGTGCGGCCTGTGCGCCGATGCCTGCGACAGCGTCATGCTGAAGCTCGGTCGCCCGACCGGTCTCATCGCCTACGACACCGATGCCAATATCCGGCGCCGCGAGCGCGGTGAGGCGCCCGTATCCAAGATCGTCCGGGCCCGCACGGTGCTCTATGGCATCCTCATCGCCGGCGTGGGCCTTGCGATGCTGACGGCCCTTGCGCTGCGCAGCTTCACGGACATGAGCGTCCTGCACGATCGCAACCCGATCCATGTGACCCTCGCGGACGGCTCCATCCGTAACGGCTACACCCTGCGGGTTCTCAACAAGCGCCCCGTGCATCGCCTCTTCACGCTCGCGGTCGACGGTCTCGACGGGGCGCGGGTCGAGGTCCAGGGTGCGACAGGGGAGGGCGCCCGTGCGGCCATTCCGGTCGGCCCCGACACGACCCAGGAGGTCCGCGCCCTCGTCTTCGCCCCCGCCGGCGCGAAGCTCGACAAGTCGACCCCCATCACCTTCCGGATCGTAGACGTCGCCTCGGGGGAAGCCGCCACGGCGGACGATTTCTTCAAGGCGCCGTGACCCTCGTGATTCTCAACCATCGGCCCAACACCGGGATGTCTCACATGACCGCTCAAACCCAGAAACCCGTTCTCACCGGCCGCAAGGTCTGCGTGATCTTCGCCTGCTTCTTCGGCACGGTCGCGAGCGCCGATGCGCTCCTGATCACCTCGGCGGTCCGCACATGGTCCGGCACCGAGGCCAACAGCGCCTACAAGGCCGGCCAGCTCTACAACGGCGAACTCGCTCAGGCGCGGGCGCAGGAGAACCTCGGCTGGAGCCTCGACGCGACCGCGTCACGCGAGGCCAACGGTACCGTCCGGATCATGGTGGGTCTGTCGGCTCGCGACGGGCGGCCGGTTGCGGGCGGGGCCGTCAAGGCGAACCTGGAGCGGCCGACCGACAAGCGCGAGGATCGCTCGCTCGATCTCACGGAGGCGCGGCCGGGCATCTATGCCGCCTTGGCCCATGACCTTGCGCCAGGTCAATGGGATCTCGTCGTCGATGTGCTCAAAGACGGCGAGCGCGCCTACCGCCGCAAGACGCGAGTGGTGCTGCGCTGAGCGAACCCGAAGGTATCACGGCATGTGCTGCGCCAATCTCGCCACCGCCTCCGCCGAAGCCCAACCCGTCCGGGGTCCTGGGGCCGCCCGCGATCTTTCGCCTTTCGTGATCCGCCTCGGCGACGATCTCAATCGGGTGGAGCTGGCGATCGAGGGTATCCGCTGCGCCGCCTGCATGGGTACCATCGAGGGCGGCCTTGCGGCTCTGCCGGGTGTCACCAAGGCGCGACTGAACTACACGGATCGCCGCCTCGCCGTGGAGTGGAGCGGGGATCTCACGGTCGAAACCATCGTGGGAGCCCTCGAAAACCTCGGCTACAAGGCCCATCCGTTCGATCCAAAACAAGCCGACGATGCCGAGACGCAGGAATCGAAGCGCCTCATCCGCGCGCTCGCGGTTGCGGGCTTCGCCTCCATGAACATCATGCTCATGGCCGTGTCGGTGTGGGCCGGCAACGTCTCGGACATCACACCCGAGACGCGCGACTTCTTCCACTGGATGCAAGCCGTCATCGCGCTGCCGGCGGCAGCCTATGCGGGGCGCCCCTTCTACGAGAGCGCGATCCGGGGCCTGAAGGCCGGCCGCGTCAACATGGACTTCCCGATTACGCTCGGCGTCGTGCTCACGATGATCATGTCCGTGGTCGAGACCATGAACTCCGCGACGCACGCCTATTTCGACGGCGCCGTGATGCTGCTGTTCTTCCTGCTCATCGGCCGCGTGCTCGATCAGACCATGCGTCGCAGGACGCGGACCTTGGCTCAGAATCTTTCGGCTCTCCGCAGCGAGAGCGCGGCGAAGATCTTCGAGGATGGGATCGTGCGCGATGCGCCCCTCTCCGCCATCGCCCCGGGCGACCGGGTGCTCGTGCGCCCGGGCGAGCGCGTCGCGGTCGACGGCATCGTGGAGGAGGGCGCCTCGGAGCTCGACCAGAGCCTGGTCACCGGCGAGACGGCGCTTGCCCAGATCGTGGCCGGCGAGCCCATTTATGCTGGCGCTCTCAACGCCTCGGGTTCGCTCACCGTTCGCGTCACCGCGGCGGCTTCGGGCACGCTTCTCGACGAGGTCGAGGGCCTGATGAACCGTGCACTGGAAGTGAAGTCCGCAGCACTCCTCCTCGCCGACAAGGCCACGCGACTTTACGTGCCCTTCGTGCATGCCGCGGCGGCGCTCACGTTTGCAGGCTGGCTTCTCGCGGGTGCGGGCCTCCATGGAGCGCTTCTCGCCGCAGTCGCCGTTCTCATCATCACCTGCCCCTGCGCACTCGGCCTCGCGATTCCCGCCGTGCAGGTGGTGGCGGCGGGCGCGTTGTTCCGGCAGGGCGTTCTCCTGAACACAGGCGACGCGCTGGAGCGCTTCGCCGAGGTCGACACGATCGTGTTCGACAAGACCGGCACCCTCACGCTGCCGGAACCCAGCCTTGTCGGCGACTACGACTCCGGTGTCCTGGAGCGCGCCGCCCAGCTTGCCCTGTCGAGCCGTCACCCCATGGCGGGCGCATTGTCGGGGTTCTGCGGCGGCCGTCAGCCCCTGCCGGAGGCGCGCGAGACCGCGGGCCTCGGCGTCAGCGCCGTCGTCGATAGCCGCGAGGTTCGCCTCGGCTCGCCGCGGTTCTGCGGCGCCGAAGCGAAGGCCCGTGCCGCCTTGGAGCGGCATCCCGAGGCCTCGGTGATCTGCTTCCGCGAAGGCGAAGCGGATCCGGCCGTGTTCCTGGTACGCCAGGCGCTGCGCGAGGATGCGGTCGGGACCGCCCAGGCCCTGCTGAGCGGAGGTTATCGTCTCGTCATCCTGTCCGGGGACCGAGCCGCTGCCGTCTCGGCCGCCGCCGAGGCGCTCGGTATCGGCGAATGGGAGGCGGAACTCACCCCCAAGGACAAGATCGCGCGGATCGAAGCCCTCGAGGCCGCCGGGCGGCGCGTCCTCATGGTCGGCGACGGGATCAACGACGCACCGGCGCTCGCGGCCGCGCATGTCTCGCTCTCGCCCGTTACCGCCGCCCATGTGAGCCAAGCGGCGGCAGACGGCCTCTTCATGGGGCGGCGCCTTGCGCCCGTGATCGCGGCGCTTTCGGTCGGGCGCCGGGCCAAGGCCTTGATGGTCCAGAACCTCGCCTTCTCGGCCCTCTACAACGCCGCGGCGATCCCGCTGGCCGCCGCTGGCCTGCTGACGCCGCTCGTCGCCGCGCTCGCGATGTCGGGCTCGTCGGTGGTCGTGACCCTCAACGCCCTGCGCGCCCGCGCCGCCGACGCGGCCCTCGCCGCACCGCAGGCCGCCGGCTCCGGCCGGTCCCGCCGCCGGACCGCCCTTCAACCCCGCACCGCTTGAGGCCCCGCGATGGACGTTCTCGTCTTCATGATCCCGATCGCCCTGTTCCTCGGAACAAGCGGCCTCGTCGCTTTCCTCTGGGCGCTCCGCAGCGGTCAGTACGACGACATGGACGGTGCGGAATACCGCATGCTCATGGACGATTGAGAGCGGGCCGAGGGACGGGAGGCCTCGCCTAACCGTGCTTGAGTTTGAAGAAGAGAATGATGCTGGCGAGCATCAGCGTGATGGCATTGGCCACTATGATCGGCGTCTCGCCTCTCCAGATCCCATAGGTGAGCCAGAGCGCGAGTCCCGTAACGAGGACGAGGAACATCTTGAGGGAGATGTCCTTCGTGGATCGCGTGCGCCAGACGCGGATGACCTGGGGGACATAGGCGCCCGTCGTACAGAGGGCCGCAGCATAGCCGGTGTAATCCAGAAGAGACATCGTCGGACCCGAGGCGAGAGGCCCAAGAACGCCCACCTCGCAGGCCTGTTCCAGCTTAACGGGAAAGATTGAGGCTTGCGGCTCTGTGGCTGGGTGAAAGGGTCTCGTTCGCTCTCGGGGGCCGGCCGGGTGAGGCGGCGTTGCGCCTGTTGCGCTGAGTGGCGGGATCAACCAAACCGATTTCGAACCCTCGTGGGGCCCGAAGACTCCGGCCCGGGCTCCTTGGACGGTGCGTGCCCGCCGGCGCGAGAGATCGATACCGCGGTCCTTTTTCCACATGCACGACTGCCTGCCGTTCATCGGGGACGATAATGGCGTTGAGCACTCCGACCCATACGTCGTGCTCGACGAAGCGCTCCGCTTCGACTTCGGTTTCGGATGGAACCCTCGGGCGTTCGCGGCATCGAGATCACGGGCGAGATCGGTTGGACGTTCCCGAAAGGCCCGTTTCAGGACAGGCCGCGCAGCACATCGATACCGTCACCGCCCATCGTGCCGGCTCACTGACTGTCCGGTGGACCGGGCGTTCCGGGGAGGCCTCAATCGAGCCGAAGCGTGTTCAAGCGTTGCAGCATCGTTCCGAACGGATTCGCACGTCGGGCGTGAGACATCCCGCCCCGCCAAGGACAACGCCGCAGATCCGAACGAATCGGGGCCATACTCGTTGTTAGAACAGTGGCCCCAGGGCCGTCTGTTGTGGAGTTAAGGCGATGAAGAAGCTTGCTATCCTCTCCGCCGCGGCCGTGATCGGCCTCGGCTCCCTAGCCTCGACCGAGGCCGAGGCGCAGCGGTCGCGCAGGGGCGCCGCCGTCGCGGCCGGTGTGATCGGCGGTCTTGCGGCCGGTGCGCTCATCGGTGCCGCGGCCTCGAACGCCTATGCGGCGCCGGGCTATTACAATTACGGCTACGCGCCGGGCTATTACGGCTCGTCCCCGTCGTATTACGGCTCCGGCTACGGTTACGGCTCTGGTTACGGGTACGGCTCCGGATACGGGTACGGCTATCCGTCAACGAGGGTCGTGAGCAGCTATGGCTACTCCCCGACCTATTATGAAGATGCCTATGTTCCCCCGCGCCGGGTCTACCGCCGGACCCGGGTGGTTCGCACCTACGATCCCTATGCCGGGTACTACCGGGCTCGTCCCGGCGTGAGCATCGGGTTCGGCGTCGGGAGCACCCCGTCCTACGGCTATTACGGTTGGTAAGGCCCGTTCCGGTGTACGCGACGGCCCCGCTCTGCGGGGCCGTTGTCGTTTGCGCTCAGCCGTAGATCAGGCGCGCCGACGCCGCATAGAGGGGAATGCCCACCAGGATGTTGAATGGGAACGTGACCCCGAGCGAAGCCCCGAGATAGTAGCCCGGATTTGCCTTCGGGAGGGCAATACGCACGGCGGCGGGCGCCGCGATGTAGGACGCGCTTGCTGCCAGGGTGGCGAGAACGATGGCTCCACCCATGGAGAGGCCGACGAGATAGCCCGTGCCGAGCCCCATCATCGCGTGAACCAAGGGGGCTCCTACCGCGAGTGCTACCAGGACCGGGCCCGCTTTCCGCAGATCGCGCAGCCGGCTCGCTGCGGCCACCCCGAGTTCGAGAAGGAACAGGCAGAGGGCTCCGCGGAACAGATCGGTAAAGAAAGGTTTCACCGGCGCGAGACCCGTCGGACCGGACAGGAAGCCGATCAAGAGGCCGCCGACGAGCAGCAGGATGCTCTTGCCGGAGACCACCTCGGCCAGAGCCCCGCGGAAGCCCGTCCGGGACTCGCCCGCGCCGGCCCAGCGGGCCAGAACCAGGGCAACCAAAATGGCGGGGACCTCCATGAGCGCCAGGAGCGTGGTCATGAAGCCCTCGTAGGTCGCGCCCGTGGCGTCGAGATAACCGATAACCGCGATGAAGGTGACAGCCGACACCGACCCGTAATGCGCCGCGAGGGCCGCCGCATCCGAGGCCGAGAAATGCGCGAGCTTGCGCAGGGCAGCGTAGATCCAGAGGGGGATCGAAAGCCCGATGCCGATTGCGGCGAGGGCCGGCAGGACGACCGCGCCAAGGTCGGCCTGAGCGAGATCCGCTCCGCCCTTCAGCCCGATGGCGAGCAGCAGATAGATCGACAGTCCCTGAAACAGCGGCTCCGGCAATCGCAGGTCGCTACGGGCGAGGGCGGCGCAGACGCCGAGGGCGAAACAGAGAACCGGGGGTGAGAGGAGGTTCGATTGCAGGAGATCGGCGAAGGTCATGGCGCTCTGGTGCCCTCATGCCGGGTCGCTGGGGCTTGCCGTGGAGCGCTAAGCCCGGAACCGCAGGTTTTCTGGAGGTCTCGTCGGAATGCCCTCTCATACCACCGCCAACGCATTGAGAGAACGAGTTGGCACACATGGCATGCATTGGATTGGCCAATGGCTTCGTCACGGTTGGCCGACTATCGGCAACTAAAAGATGTAATTGCCGACTTGCATGAACCCGCAGGCTGCCGCTTTATCGGCGCTCGGCCTTGTCACCGATGGCAGGACGCACGCGGCCGGTCTCTTGTCGTCGGCGGCGCCCACCCCACTATTAGGCCGCAAACCTTCTGGGAGGAAACGATGAAGAAAACCATGTTTGCCCTGGCCGCTGCCATCGGGCTCGCGGCGACCGGAGCTCAGGCCCAGGCCAACTACCCGTCTCGACCGATCACCATGATCGTGCCCTTCGCGGCCGGCGGCCCCACCGACGTGATCGCGCGCATCGTCGGCGACCACATGAGCCGCACCCTCGGGCAGCAAGTCGTCGTCGAGAACGTCGCGGGTGCCGGCGGCACCACGGGCATCACGCGCGCTGCGCAATCCCAGCCGGACGGCTACACCATCATGATGGGCCATATGGGAACGCACGGCGCGGCTCCCGCCCTCTACCCGAACCTGAAATACGATCCCACGAAGGACTTCGCGCCCATCGGTCTCGCCGCTGGCACGCCGATCCTGATCGTGGCTCGCAAGGATTTCCCGCCCGCCGACCTCAAGGCCTTCGTCGAGCACCTCCAGAAGAACGGCGACAAGGTCAACATGGCTCACGCCGGTGCGGCCTCCGTCTCCCACGTGACCGGGATCCTGTTGAGCTCGACGGTCAACGCAAAGCCCACTCAGGTAGCCTATCGCGGCACGGGCCCGGCCCTCAACGACCTCATGGCCAACACGGTCGATTTCATGACCGACCAGATCGTGAACGTCGCGCCGCAGATCCAGGGCGGCAACATCAAGGCCTATGCGATCGCAACGCCCGAGCGCTCGCCAGCGCTGCCCAACGTGCCGACCACCAAGGAGGCGGGCCTGCCGAGTTACGAGGTGAGCGCCTGGAATGCGGTCTTCGCCCCGAAGGGCACGCCCGCCGCCGCCGTCACGAAGCTCACCGAGGCTCTCGACAAGGCCCTCGATGACGAGAAGACCCGCAAGCGCCTCCTGGACCTCGGCGGTGTAATTCCGGAAAAGTCCGGCCGCGGCGGCCCGGCCCTCCAGAAACTCGTCGACAGCGAAGTTGCCCGCTGGACCCCGGTCCTCAAGGCCGCTGGAGCGACGGGCGGCTAACGCGCTGTCCCTTCGAGAGAACACGAGAACGGCGGGCAAGGGCCCGCCGTTCTTCGTTTGGGTCTCCTCACAGGCAACAAGCGCCTTGAAATCGGTCCCTTGGGCGATTAAACCCCCATTCGCGTGCAGCCGTAGCTCAGTTGGTTAGAGCACCAGATTGTGGATCTGGGGGTCCCCCGTTCGAGCCGGGGCGGCTGTACCATTAAAAATCAAGCACTTAGGCGGATCTTGCAAGTGGTCTGCTTACCAGTCGGTCACCCTGGTAAGCATCTGGTAAGCACAACCGCGCAGACGGCCTCCACACTCACAGTGCCAGCCTAGCGAGCGCGTTGGCCCAATGTGGGCCTTTTGCGCGACACCATCACCTCATGCCACCCTGGCTCATCCTGGGTCGGTCGCCCCCCCGGTGCCACACAGATTTCTCCAAAGACATACCCATGCCTCGTGCCCTGAAAGCCAAGACGCTCGCTCGGATCATCCCCTCACGGGAGGCCAGCACCTACTCGCTTGAGATCGAAGATGACGCCGGCAAGCGGGTGCTCTTCGAACTCACCTCCGATCAGGCGCTGCGTCTGGCCGAGGTGCTCGACGGCCTCTTGGCCGACGAGGAGGACGAGCTGCACCCCAGGCCTGCCGCTGCGCCCACTGCAGCGCCGGCGGGCGAAGGGAGCCTCGGGACCGTGAAGTGGTACAACACCATCAAGGGCTTCGGCTTCGTGGTGCCGGACGCCGGAGGGGAGGAGCTGTTCGTTCACCGCTCCGTGCTGGAGCAGGCGGGGCTCAACCAACTCGCCGAGGGCGCACGCGTGCGCATCCAGATCGAGGATGGCAAGAAGGGGCCGCAGGTCAGCGCTCTCGCCCTCGTGTAATCGCAAAGCAAAGACCGGCCGTTCCAGGGTCCTGTGACAGCGTCGATGATGAGGCAGCCACGCCCCAACGTCACTCCCGGGTCAGCGGCGCATCTCCTGGCGGCGCATCGGCATCTCGTCGATCGTCGTCATGAGGCGCTCTGGCGTAAGCGGCTCCTCCGAGACGATCTTTGCACCGCCATCCTTCCCGACCAGCACAGCTGCAAAGGACCTCTCGCCCACGCCAAGGTGGCGGCGCAGGGTGTCCGCCTCTGAGCCGCGGCCGAGAGCTTCGATGACCACAAGATCTCGCTCCCGCGCCTCGCCAGCCATGGCTGCCATGATGTTCCTTTGCCGTGCCAGCAGATGATCGGCCGGATCTTCGGCAAACACCACCAGCAGTCGGGATCTCCAGCGATAGCTGGCTAGCGGATTGCTTTCCAGTGGAGGTGCGTGAGTGGGCATTACGGCACTTGCCAGTACGAGAAGAGCAGGGAGAACGCCTGTGCTGTGCATCGGTTAGGACAGGCTCCGGCGATCGGATGCCGTTTCAGAAGAAGGGTTGGATATCTGCGCCTGGTTTTGTGCTGCAGCAATCCGAGCAATTTGCGCAAGCATATCGTCAGGCACCGAATCGAGCGCCTGCTGGTACATGGTAATCAGCCCCTCGCGCAAATAGTGGCGGTAGGAGTGCGTTACGCCCATGGAGGACGAAAGAGCCTGCGGGAGAGCAATCCCGGAGAGACTTCGATCGACCAACTCTGCAAGAGCCTGTCGCAGGACGGCGGAAGCCTTGGCGTGCCAGATCACACTGCGATCCGGAGACCACTTGCGTGGGCTGTCCCAACAGTAGAGCGCTTCCGGCTTGAGACGGCGAAGAGGGTCGTCGGGGAGGACGCGCATCTCTCGCAGGACATCCTCGATCCAGTCCTCCAGAGCTGCACCGGTCTCGATCTCAGTTGAAGGCCTGTTCGCAAGTGCTTCGAGGCGCAACAGGCAAGCGTCAACCCCAACATCTCCGGTGCGGAAGCAAGGCCGCTGTTCTGCTGGGTGAGTCACTGTTAGCATCGCCGCCTGCATGTCCGCTCTATCAACGCGGGCCGAAGTGACGGGTTGCGACGCACGGGAACGGATGCCGCCCAATCAATCCCCGCATCCTCGTGGGTGGCGTCGACCATGTGCACCTCCCAGTCGATGCCGCCCGTGGCGTCTGCGATCCGCCGCAGCTCGGCGATAATGCGTTCCCAAAGCCCTGAGTGCGTCCAGCGGCAGAACCGCGTCGCAATCGTGCGCCAGGGACCGAACCGCTCGGGCAAGTCGCGTCAGGGCGCCCCGGCTTTGGCCAACCATAGCAGGGCGTCGATGTTCGTCCGATGATCGTTGGCCGGCCGGCCAGTCCACGCCCGCTGAGGCAGCAAAGGCGCAAGCAGGTTCCACTCACGGTCCGACTGGGTATCACGTTGCATGACGACCTTCGTCTTGTTCTGAGTTACGCTGAAGCTCTTGCGATGGCCCAGACTGGCCGAGTGGAGGTTAAAGGTGGACATTGCGGCTTGGCTGCGAAGCCTGGGTTTGGAGCGGTACGAACCGGCGTTCCGCGAGAACGACGTCGATGCCGAAGTCCTGCCGCAACTCACGGCCGAGGACCTCAGCGGCCTTGGCGTGGCCTCCATCGGCCACCGCCGCAAGCTGCTCGCGGCCATCGCCTCTCTGAAGACCGGCACATTGCCGACCCAGGCCGCTCCCGCCGAGCAACGACCGGCAGCCGTGCCAGATGCCGAGCGACGCCAGCTCACGGTGATGTTCTGCGACCTCGTCGGCTCGACCGCCCTCTCGTCAAGGCTCGACCCCGAGGAGATGGCAGCGCTCATGCGCACCTACCAGAACGCGGTCGCGGGCGAGATCGCGCGCTACGAAGGCTATGTTGCCAGGTACCTGGGCGACGGCGCGCTGGCCTACTTCGGCTTGCCCCAGGCGCACGAGGATGACGCCGAGCGCGCCGTGCGCGCTGGGCTCGCGGTCGTCGATGTGGTGGCAAGACTAAGGGCACCCGGCGGCGAAGCACTTGCCGCACGGGTTGGCATCGCCACGGGATTGGTTGTGGCCGGTGAGCTGATCGGCACCGGCGAGGCACGGGAGCGCGCGGTGGTCGGCGAAACGCCGAACGTGGCAGCACGCCTTCAGGCCCTGGCCGAGGCGAGCAGCGTAGTGCTCGGCCCGAGCACACACCGCCTCGTGGGCAACGTGTTCGAGCTTGAGGACCTCGGCGCGCACAAACTCAAGGGCCTCGTCGCGCCGGTGCAAGCCTGGCGCGTGCTCCGACCGAGCCGAGCCGAGAGCCGTTTTGCGGCACACCACGCGGCTGGGTTGACGCCGCTCGTTGGGCGCGACGAGGAGCTGGCCCTGCTGTTGCGTTGCTGGGAACAGGCCAAGGACGGCGAGGGGCAGGTGATGCTGCTGTCGGGCGAGTCCGGCATCGGCAAGTCGCGCCTGGTCCGCGCCTTGCGTGAGCGGCTGAGCGCTCAGCCGCTCACGCCATTGTACTTCCAGTGCTCACCGTATCACATCCATAGCGCCTTCCATCCGGTGATCGACCAGCTCGAACGAGCGGCGGGGTTCGAGCGCAGCGACACCGCCGAGGCAAAGCTTGACAAACTGGAGGCGCTTCTGGTGCTCTCGATGGCGGAAGTCAGCTCCATCGCCCCGCTGATTGCGCCTCTGTTGTCAGTCCCGACCGGCGACCGCTATCTGCCCTTGAACCTCACGCCGCAGCAGCAGCGAGCCAAGATGCTGGAGGCGCTGCTTGCGCAGCTGGTCGAGCTGGCGGCCCGACGCCCGGTGCTGGTGATCCTGGAGGATGCACACTGGATTGATCCGTCGACGGGCGAGCTGTTCGACCTGACCATTGAGCGGGCGCGCGATCTACCGGCGCTCATCGTGATCACCTCCCGGCCGGAGTTTCAGCCGCCCTGGCTGGGCCAGCCGCATATCACCTCGCTCACTCTCAATCGGCTCGGCCAGCGGCAGGTCGCGGCCATGCTTGAGGGGGTCACGGGCGGCAAGGCAATGCCGGTCGAGGTCTCGGATCAGATCATAGCCAAGACGGACGGGGTCCCACTGTTCGTTGAAGAATTGACCAAGACCGTGCTGGAGAGCGGGTTCCTTGAGGACAAGGGCGACCGGTACGAGCTCACCGGCCCGCTGCCGCCGCTCGCGATCCCGGCTACGGTGCAGGACTCGCTGATGGCTCGGCTCGACCGACTGGGGCCGGTGAAGGAGGTGGCCCAGATCGGCGCCGCCCTCGGCCGCGAGTTCCCCCAGGAGCTAATAGCGGCAGTGGCACCGCTGCCAGACGACCGGCTGCGCGAAGCGCTCGATCAGCTCGTCGAGGCCGAGCTGTTATTCCGACGAGGGGCGCCGCCGCACGTCACCTACACCTTCAAGCATACGCTGGTGCAGGAGGTGGCCTACGGCACGTTGCTACGAAGCAAGCGCCAGGAGCTGCATGCTCGAATCGCGGGCCGCCTCCGCGACCGTTTTCCGGAAACGGCGAACACTCAGCCGGAGGTGCTGGCACGTCATCTCACCGAGGCAGGGCTCGTCGGTGAGGCGATAGCGTTCTGGCATAAAGGCGGGCGGCGGGCGAATGAACGCTCGTCGCACGTAGAGGCCATTTCTCACCTCACCAAGGGCCTGGAGCTCCTTGCGACCCTCCCCGAAACGCTCGAACGCGACCGCCAAGAGCTTCAGCTGCAGATTACACTTGGCCCGGTGTTGATGGCGATCAGAAGCTACGCCGCACCGGAAGTGGAGTGGGCTTACATGCGGGCGCGGGAGCTGGCGCGGCGGACTGATGATCCCTCCTCGCTATTTGCGGCCAGCTGGGGGCTTTGGTATTGGAACCAGGCGCATCTACAGGTTGATGCCGCGCGTGTCCTCGTGGAGGAACTACTCGCGCTCGCCCGGCAGCTGTCCGACCCGGGATTGCTGCTGCAGGCCCACCACGCTGCGTGGACGACGCTGCTGTGCGTACCGCAACTGGGCGCCTGCTTGGCTCACACCGAGCAGGGCATCATGCTCTACAACGCCGTCACACACCGCGCGCACAAGTTCCGGTACGGCGGGCATGACCCTGGGACCTGCTGCCGCAGCCACCAAGCCATGGTGCTCTGGTTGCTCGGCTACCCGGATCAGGCGGTAGCGATGATCCGCGAGGCCACGGCCCTGAGCCGACGTCTGGAGCACGGGGTCACGCGAGCCGCAGTATTGTTCACCGCTGCCTTTGTTCATCAGCTCTGCCGAGATCCGGCCTCGGCCAAGCGGTGCGCCGAGGAAACGATCGTCCTGTGCGCGGAGCAAGGGATCGGCCCACAGTATTCGGCGTTCGCGAAGGTTGTCCTTGGCTGGGCCATGTCTGTGGGGGGGCAGACGGATCAAGGATTGGCGGAGGTCCGGGAGGGCTTGGGCCGGCTTGAGGTCATGGCGGTCGTGCTCCGCCGAGCGCCCCTACTGTCCCTGTTCGCCGAGACTTGCGGCAGAGCTGGCCGAATTGACGAAGGGCTCGCTGCCCTGGACGAGGCGCTTCGTGGAGCGGAGCGGTGGTGGGAGGCCGAGGCCTATAGACTTCGGGGTGATTTGCTCCTCAAGCGGTCGGCAGACAACTCTGGAGAAGCAGAGGCGTCTTACAGCACAGCGCTCGACGTAGCCCGGCAGCATCAAGCCAAATCTTTAGAGCTGCGCGCGGCCATCAGCCTCGCACGTCTGAGGTGCGAGCAAGACAGGCGGATCGAGGCGCGCGAAGCCCTGGCCCCAGTTTACGGTTGGTTCAGCGAGGGGTTAAACACCCCTGATCTCCGGGCGGCGAAGGAGCTGCTCGAAGCTCTCACATGACGCGTTGCCCGTCCCGTCCAGTTTGAAAGCATGGGGTAGCAGGAGCAAGGGCATTAAGGCTGTTTATCATCGGGATCATGGCGCGTCTTTAATTCGTGCCAGCAAGCACAATGGCCAAGTCTAGGCGGGATGGCGTGCAAACACCTGAGTATACATGGTGGAAGAAGCCATCTATTGTCGAAGAACATGGTTCCCATCTATTGTCGAAGAACATGGTTCATTAGGTGCGCTTGTAATTACCCACGCCTTGGGCTGCGGCGGGTTCAGGCGCTGACGGTGGCGAGGATGGCGCCGAAGACAGTGGCTCCTGAGGTGAGCCGAGCGGTATCGACGACGGTGCGCACGGCAGCCTCACCTT
>JAESFL010000508.1_pt1 | contig 25975 bp, 23 predicted proteins | sample 9269401 | NCBI WGS metagenome assembly JAESFL01 (sample SAMN14506025, study PRJNA617098) | algae metagenome | isolation source: Gloeocapsa sp. UFS-A4-WI-NPMV-4B04 and co-occurring heterotrophs from desert... | place: USA: Utah | collected 2006-10-01 | reverse complement strand
TCAGTATCATCGGCTCAAACTCCGCAGGGGCACGAAACGAGCTGCTATTGCCGTTGCCCACTCCCTGTTGGTGATTGCGTATCATCTGCTCAAGGACAAAACCACCTATCGCGAATGCGGGAGCAACTCTCTTGACCCGCAAGACCGAGCGCGGCTTTCTTTACAATTGACCCGTCGCTTAGAGCGATTGGGTTTTAAGGTGTCTTTGGAATCAACTCCTCTGACTTCATCGCTCGCCTCAACGGTATTTTCATAGGAGGTCTAATATTATTGTCTATTTCGCTGCTACCAATAGCACGATTGGTACTACCGATAGCATGATTGGCGTTGGTTGAGTTTGCCGAAGCGTGAATTGCCCACTTAATTGCGATCGCCAAAATTCCTAAAATTATTATCAACGTAATTAGAGGCATAGGCGAATAATAACCGTAGCTAGTTCCGCCTGACACAACATAAACATCACGACGTGATGAATTACCGCCGTTGTAGTCTGAATCTGAAGCACGACTGCTACGTGACGTTGAGCGACGTGAATTAAACGAGCCACCCCCGCTACGCCCACCACCACGTTTAGCCTGCGCTTCTTGACCGATATTTAGCGTTGCTTGATTGCCATTATGCGTCAGATGAATATCTACTGCATTGACTAAGAAAAACGAAATGACAGCAGTACACAAAAGCTGCAACTTTGACTTGCGTTTTACTAACACTATCTGAACTCCGCTATAATTTTCAACCTTAGTTTTCCCAGGTTGCTCTGCAAAATTGCGGAATCTTGCCAAGTAGTCTAAAGTTTCTCTGGCTCTTGTGCGCCGTCGGAATTCAACCAATTTTCATATAAATCGGGGCGGCGCTGGTGAGTTCGCTCAATCTGCTGTTCATAACGCCAATGGGCAATTTGTTGATGATTTCCTGACAACAATACATCCGGTACTTTCCAGCCGCGAAAATCAGCCGGGCGCGTGTATTGAGGATAATCCAGTAAACCCGCCTCAAAACTTTCTGCTTTTAAAGACTCAACTTTGCCTACAGTTCCCGGTAACAATCGCACCACACCATTAATGAGCGCCAGTGCTGGAATTTCGCCCCCAGTTAAAACAAAGTCTCCTAGTGAAACCTCACGAGTTACTAAATGCAGCACTCGCTCATCTACGCCTTCGTAACTACCACAGATAATTACTAACTGGTCGTAACTCGTGGTAAGTTCTCGCAACAAAGGCTGGTTTATAGTTTGACCTTGGGGGGTCATCAATATTACTTCTCGGCGCGGTAAAATTGGCAGCGACTCGACAGCAGCAAAAATTGGTTCCAGCTTCATCAGCATTCCCACGCCACCGCCGTAAGGTTCATCATCGACTTTGTGGTGCTTGTCGGTTGTAAAGTTACGCGGATTAACCAGATGCACAGCAGCAATCTGTTTAATGAGAGCTTTACCTAGTAATCCTGAACTCAGGGGAGAGGTAAAGAAGTCGGGAAATAGAGTAATTATATCAAATCGCACAGTAGCTAATATTTGGAAAGACTATAACAAAGAGGCGAGAGGCGAGAGACTAGGGGTTAGGGGTCAGGGGCTAGGGGTCAGGGGCTAGGGAATAAAAATAATACTATCTCCTCCGCTCCCCTGCTCCCCCGCTCCCCCGCTCTCAATCTCCCGTTATTTGCACCAAATTAACAAGTTCCAAGACAATTAAGATATGCAAAAGTTTTTCTAGTTGTTTAAATTATGTTTAAATATTTTGACATCTTGTCAATCACTTACGCTCTAGTATTAAAAACCTCTCGACTATTAAGCCAGGGCAAATCTGCTCATTAGACTGGTTCATTCCCGTGCTTATAGTACGCGGATGAATGAACCCTTGAAAATTCTGTTGAGCAACGGATCAACCAAAGCAGAATCGCAATCAAACAGGATATTGGAGCGTTGAATTTACCTGAAGCTTAGGAGAGGAAGAACACATTGCTGCAATTAGAAGATCAATCACTGGAAATGAGAACACAGCAAGCCACTAAGACTGCCGTTTTGGTTATTGGTGGCGCAGAAGACAAAGTTCATGGGCGCGAGATCCTGCACACTTTTTTTTGTCGTGCTGGCTCTACGGATGCTCACATCGCTATTATTCCTTCCGCCTCCCGGGAACCCGCGATGATTGGCGCTCGGTATCTGAGCATTTTTGAAGAAATGGGGGCAAAGCAAATTGATATTTTGGACATTCGTGAACGAGATCAGTGTGCAGAACCGCAGATTCAAGAATGTTTAGAAAATTGTACTGGTGTATTTTTAACAGGCGGGGATCAATTGCGGCTTTGTGCTATTTTAGCCGATACGCCAGTAATGGAAACTATCCGGCTGCGGGTGCAACGCAATCAGCTAACTTTAGCGGGTACTAGCGCTGGAGCGGCGGTGATGGGTCATCATATGATCGCTGGTGGGGGGAGTGGTGAGTCGCCGAATCGATCGCTTGTTGATATGGCGACGGGGCTAGGTATATTGCCAGATGTCATTGTAGATCAGCACTTTCAGAACCGAAATCGGATGGCGCGATTGATTAGTGCGATCGCCATGCATCCAGATCGACTCGGCATTGGGATTGATGAAGATACCTGTGCTTTGGTAGAAGGAGATGGAATGTTACAAGTTATGGGCAAAGGCACAGTTACTATTGTTGATCCAGGGGAACTATGCTATACAAATCACCCAGATGTAGGAGCCACTGACCCCTTGAGCCTGCATAACCTCCGGGTACATATTCTCAGCTACGGCGATCGCTATCACCTACATAAACGAACTGTATTAGCTCCGATTCATCAAATTCCTAGCTAACGTGCTACAAGCGCATCTAGACTTTTCAAGTTTTAACTGCTGCTTCCCAAATTGGGAATAAAACTGTTATTAGTGAACAGTTTAAGGTTCAATTCCAGGTAGAAACTAAATAATTGGTTCCGAATCTCCATTACAAACTCCCATGCGAATCCTCAAAATTCAGACATTACGTGGCCCCAATTATTGGAGCATTCGACGCCATAAGCTCATCGTTATGCGGCTCGATTTAGAAGACCTAGCGGAAAAGCCCTCAAATCAAATTCCCGGCTTTTATGAGGGGTTAATTGAGGCGCTGCCTAGTCTGGAAGAGCATTTTTGTTCCCCTGGGCATCGCGGCGGTTTCTTGATGCGGGTGCGAGAAGGCACAATGATGGGACATATCGTGGAGCACGTAGCGCTGGAACTACAGGAACTGGCTGGAATGCCAGTAGGCTTTGGTCGAACGCGCGAGACTGCTACTGCTGGAGTGTACCAAGTGGCGCTCGAATACCTGGATGAACAAGCTGGTCGCTATGCAGCACGAGCAGCAGTACGGCTGTGCCAAAGTATTGTTGACAGGGGGCATTATCCGCAACAAGAACTAGGGCAAGACTTACAAGACCTGAAAGACCTCTCCAGAGATGCTGCTTTAGGCCCTAGTACAGACGCGGTTGTTAAAGAAGCTGAAGCTAAAGGCATTCCCTGGATGTCGCTGGGGACTCGCTTTGTAATCCAACTCGGCTATGGCATCCACCAGAAGCGGATGCAGGCCACAATGACCGCTCAAACAGGAATTCTGGGTGTAGAACTAGCTTGCGATAAAGAAGGTACAAAGCGTATCCTCGCAGATGCTGGAGTGCCAGTGCCAAGCGGAACGGTGATCAATTACTTAGACGAGCTAGAAAAAGCAATTGAAGAAGTTGGTGGTTATCCAATTGTGATTAAGCCGCTTGATGGTAATCATGGCAGGGGAATCACGATTGATATCAGATCCTGGCAAGAAGCCCAGTCAGCCTACGATGCTGCTAAAGAAGTGTCTCGTTCAATAATTGTCGAGCGCTACTATGTCGGACGCGACCATCGAGTTTTAGTGGTGGATAGTAAAGTAGTAGCAGTAGCCGAGCGCGTACCAGCTCATGTTGTTGGAGATGGTGTTAGTACAATTGAGCAACTAATTGAGCAGACGAATAAAGATCCAAACAGAGGTGAAGGACACGACAATGTCTTAACTCGGATTGAAGTTGATCGCACCAGCTATCAACTACTGGAACGACAAGGCTACACCGTTCAAACCGTGCTACCACGTGACGAAATTTTTTACCTACGGGCAACCGCAAACCTTAGCACAGGGGGAATTGCTGTAGATCGCACTGATGATATCCATCCCGAAAATGTCTGGCTAGCGCAACGGGTAGCTAAAATTATCGGTCTGGATATTGCTGGAATTGATATCGTCACACCCGATATTAGCCGTCCCATTCGGGAATTGGACGGTGTGATTGTCGAAGTTAACGCGGCTCCAGGCTTTAGAATGCACGTTAGCCCCAGCCGAGGTATTCCCCGTAATGTAGCGGGAGCAGTGCTAGATATGCTGTTTCCTCATGAGAAACCCAGTCGTATTCCGATTCTTGCTGTTACAGGAACTAACGGTAAAACAACTACTACAAGATTACTTGCTCACATCTTCAAATCTACTGGTCAAATCGTCGGCTATACCACGACAGATGGCACGTATATCGGCGATCACTTGGTAGAACCAGGAGATAATACTGGACCGCAAAGCGCTCAGTTAATTCTGCAAGATCCAACTGTAGAAGTAGCAGTGTTAGAATCAGCGCGAGGCGGGATTTTGCGGTCTGGACTGGCGTTTGATGCTAGTAATGTAGGCGTGGTATTGAATGTTGCGGCAGATCACCTGGGACTTGGCGATATTGAAACTATCGAACAGATGGCGAGGGTTAAGAGTGTAGTAGCGGAAGCGGTTTTACCTAATGGCTACGCCGTACTTAATGCTGATGATCCTCTGGTTGCAGCAATGGCGAAGCAGGTGAATTCACAAGTTGCTTACTTCACAATGAACCCAGAGAATCAAATCGTGCGATCGCATACTCAACAAGGTGGCCTAGCGGCGGTGTATGAGAATGGCTACCTATCGATTCTAAAGGGCGATTGGACGCTACGGATTGAACAGGCGATTAATGTGCCGCTGACAATGGAAGGACGAGCGCCTTTTATGATTGCCAATGCTTTGGCAGCAAGTCTGGCGGCATTTGCCCAAGGATTGCCAATAGAGCAAATTCGCGTCGGGTTGAGTACGTTTCGGGCTTCAGTAAGCCAAACACCAGGGCGGATGAATTTGTTTGATTTAGGTAGTTACAGCGCCCTAGTTGACTATGCTCACAACCCTCACAGTTATGAGGCGCTAGGAGGTTTTGTCCGCAATTGGCCAGGTAAGCGGCTGGGTGTCATTGGCGGGCCAGGCGATCGCCGCGACGAAGACTTTGTTACTTTAGGGAAACTTGCTGCGGAAATTTTTGACCAGATCATCATTAAGGAAGATGACGATTCGCGCGGACGTACACGCGGTTCTGGTGCTGAATTGATTGCTAAAGGTCTATTGCAAGCTAAACCAGATTGCCGTTATGAGACTATCTTGGATGAGACAGCAGCAATTAATCAAGCGCTAGAAAACGCCCCTGCTGGTAGTTTGGTGGTGATTTTGCCAGAAAGTGTCAACCGCGCTATTAGCTTGATTGAGGCACGTCGCCCAATTGGTGAAACTACCCAGCAATTAAAAGAGGCAACTATAGCGGCTGTGGAACATCCGATTAGTCTTCAGTCTTCTGTAGCCAATCAAGTTTGATCTGTTAAAGAAGCTGTCAAGCGCCTTTCGTCGCAGTGAGTAGTGGAGAGTGAGTAGTGAGTAGTGCAATCCCCGTAGATAAATCTAGGGAATTAAAACAAGGACACTTTGTCTGTCGGGCTGCCTTGAACTCTCAATACAATTCTTTCTCCTTTTTCTCGGAAAACTTAATAATTTGCCACCTTTAAAAAGCGACGGCGATTTAATTCGCATTTATAGCTCTTTATCTTGCTCTGAATTGGTGTCATCGTCGCGATCGCTGTTAATTTCTTCCTTAAAGCCGCGCAAGGTTTTACCTAGTGTGCTGCCCAATTCAGGGATTTTCTTAGGGCCAAAAATTAAGATTGCGGCGATCGCAATTACTCCCACTTCGGGCCATCCTAAACCAAACATAATCAGTCTCCTGTAATTTATTCTTTATACTTACGTACATAAGGCAGTTGATTAAATTGGATTGGTACTTTTAACCAATCACCCAGTTCATGGGCAATCCATTCAAGTTCTGGTTCAGTAATATGACCGTAACCGCCAAGCTCATACTTCTGTGTACCTGCCCAAATAATCAGCCTGCTTCTAGAGTCACCTAAATATTCTAGTTGTAACCTACTGATATCTTGTCTTAGTGCTGGACGCTTTTGCTTGTAATTAAATCCAAATATCTCGCTTGTTTGCCAAATTTGCTGCTGATCGAGACACAGCCAGACTCTTCCAAATAAAGTAGAGAGGATGTGCCATACCATACTAATCCCAGCGCCCCAAAAAGGTAGCGAGAATAAGGCAAAAAAGATGTTAACGCCAAAAGGCACTGAGAATACGGCAATACCTGTCCACATTACTACAAACGAATTCCAGGCGATCGCATATACAGTCAAACCGACAATTTCAGCACTAAAACCCTTTCTGGGCATCAAAATTTCTAGAGAATCTTCATCTTTAATTAACGAAATTTTGCTACCAAACGGTTTCTTTACAACTAGGGGAGCGGTATTTTTTGCGGGTGGCTGTTCCAAGGCTTGCAGCGCTTCCTTGGCAGAACCCAAGCGCCGATCTAAACTTGGTTCTGTCATCCACCTTAACCAACTATTGAATTCTGGGCTAATATTTGCTTGCTGTTCAAATTGAATTCGCCCATCTTTTTGGGGTAAATCGGCTGGATGAATACCCGTCACCAAAGTAACTAAAGTTGCGCCTAAGCTATAGAGATCGGAGGCTGGAACTGTGCGATCGCCAAATTGCTCTGGTGGCATATAGCCGTAGGTTCCCACTATAGTCATTGTCCCGCCTTCTCTAGCTGCGAGTGTCTGTACTGAGCCAAAATCTACTAGATAGACTTGACCTACATTATTGCCAGAACGCTCCCCTAGCAAGATATTACTGGGCTTGCTATCACGGTGAATTACGGGCGGCTGTCGTCCATGGAGGTAAGTAAGGATTTCTAATAGCGCTTTAGCTAGCTGCTTAACTTCTGATTCGCTAAAGCTACGTCCAGCTTTAAGATGTTCTTCCAGAGATGTTGCTGCTATATAAGTCTGTACTAAAGCAAATCCTTTGCCGTTGGCTGAATCTAGCTCAAAATAGTCTAAGTAGCGAGGAATAGAAGTATGGGATAAAGTTTTTAAAGTTTCTACTTCACGCTCAAACAACTTCAGAGCATCCCATTCAAAGTCACTGCCAAAAGACAGTAACTTGACTACAACTAATTCTTGAGTTTGAAGATCACGGGCTAATAAAGTCCGTCTTCCAGGCTTTTTTGCTAATTGCTGCTGTACTTGGTAGCGATCGCCTAATATTTGACTATCCATAAAGAATTGCTGTTTCAGTTACAGCTGTTTATAGCTTTAGATAATTAATTGGTGCAATACGCTGATATCGTTAACTCATTTATATGCCCTCCCAACTCTGGCCCTACATTACTCCTGGTATTCCCGATGATTTATTTGAGCGTCTACCCGGTATTCCTTTAAGCGAGCGTGAAATTCGGCTACTATTAATTGCTCAACTGCGGCTGAAACCAGACTCTGTTTTGTGGGACATTGGCGCAGGAACAGGTACGATTCCCGTCGAAGTTGGCTTGTTGTGTCCCCAAGGGCAAGTTATTGCAGTCGAACGAGATGAGGAAGTAGCAAATTTGATCCGCCGTAACTGCGATCGCTTTGACGTTAAAAATGTAGAAGTAGTTGTTGGCAGCGCCCCAGAATGTTTGCAAGACCTACCCAAGCCGCCGCACCGAGTCTGTATTGAAGGAGGTCGCCCAATTAATAGCATTTTAAAAGAAGTATGGCGCTATTTGCTACCCCAAGGCAGAGTTGTCGCTACAGCTGGTAATCTAGAAACTCTGTATGCTGTTTCTCAAAGTTTGGCCCAGTTGCAAGCTCGTAATATCGAAGTTGTCCAGTCTAGTGTTAATCGCTTGGAAACGCGGGGCTTCTCTCAAACCTTTGCCGCCGTTAATCCCATTTTTATTCTCAGTGGTGAGAAGCTAGACTAAAGCCAATTATAGGGGAGCAGAGGAGCAGAGGAGCGGAGGAGCAGAGGAGCGGAGGAGCGGAGGAGCAGAAGAGATATTATTTTTATTTCCCAACCCCTTGTCCCCTTGTCCCCTCGTCCTCTAACCCCCCTAGCCCCTGACCCTTAACCCCTGACCCCTAGTCCCTAGCCTCTCGCCTCTTAGCCTATGCCTTGGTCTCGAATTGTTAGTGGAATTATTGCGATCGCTCTTGCTCTCACCGCAACCATTCTCGGAGGGTGGTATTTCACGCTGATGTTTGCCGCGATCGTTTATTTGGGTCAATTAGAATACTTTGATTTGGTACGTGCTACAGGAATTGCACCCGCCGCTAAAACTACCTTAGTTGTTAGTCAAGTTTTGTTATTTATTGCTACAGTTTCGTCAACCTTGGCTGATGCTGTGATGCCAGTGGCTGGCACATTTATTTGTTTTTACCTCCTGTTTCAACCGAAACTCGCCACGATTGCTGATATTTCTACCTCAATTTTGGGGCTATTTTATGGCGGTTATTTGCCGAGTTATTGGGTGCGATTGCGGGGAATTGATAGTGCCACAATTAGCAACTTACCGTTAGGCGGTTACTGGCCCCAAACCTGGACAAATTTCACTTATTTGCCTCAAGGTTTAACAGCTACTTTACTAACTTTCTTATGCATCTGGGCAGCTGATATCGGTGCTTACACTATTGGCAAATTCTTTGGTAAAACTCGTCTTTCTGATATCAGCCCTAAAAAGACTGTAGAAGGTGCTGTTTTTGGAGTAAGTGCAAGTGTAGGCGTAGCTATAGCAGGAGCTTGGTATTTAGACTGGACTGGTTGGCCTTGGACTGGTCTTGCCTTGGGTCTGTTGATTGGTATTGCTAGCTTATTGGGCGACTTAACCGAGTCAATGATGAAACGCGATGCCGGAGTCAAAGATTCAGGACAACTAATTCCTGGTCATGGTGGTATCTTAGACCGCGCTGATAGCTATGTCTTTACTGCTCCCTTGGTTTACTATTTCGTAACACTACTCTTGCCCTTGACACGCTAATTAGCGTGTTTTGTAGAAGTAAAACCTTGATTATCAAACCAGTTTTTAATCTCTGCAATATTTTTGAAATTTTAAATATTTATGACTGTAAAAAAGTTTTAAAAGTTGTACTTTTGAGTTTGACTTTAACTTATTTTGGTGTATTATTTAATAATAGAAATCTGTGCGTTCTTAAAAAAGGCATTTATAGATTAATTATAAAATCAACATACCACAAAAACAATCCTATTTCACTACTCCAAAACTTTTAACTTTTCAACTATTTTTGATTGTTTCATGTAAAAAAGCTTAAAAGTTGTACTTTTGAGTTTGACTTTAACTTATTTTGGTGTATTATTTAATAATAGAAATCTGTGCGTTCTTAAAAAAGGCATTTAAACCGCAATATTAAAATTAAATATAACATTAAATAAACTATATTTTTAAATGTAACTTTTCTGAAATTTTAACTATTTTATGGCAGCACGTTAATTCGACCTCGACATATTAATTGACCTGACACTAAGGTTAATTCTTGAATATCAACTTCTTTACCTAAATCAAGTTTGAAATTATCTAGATTAAGTGAAGAAAATTCAACTTGGGTTTGGATTTGGGGTTGTGCTAGCTTTAATTCATGGCAACTAGCTAGCTGTAGACCAGTGCTAATTACAACTGGTTTTGGGTTAATAGTGTCAGTTGCTGAAGTAGCATTAATAATTAACTGATCGTTGTTAATAGTAATTTTGTGACAGCTAACTTGCTTATCTTTTGTGTAGGTTGTAGGCAGAAGCGTTGTGAGTAATTCAGTTAAAGCATCAGCTAACAAAGGCGATCGCAGAGAAATATTAAGATCCGCTTCCTGTAATAGCAATTCTCCTGTGACTGACACAGGTTCTAAAAGGCGCAGAGGTTTACCTCGTAGCACTTGACCTAAATTAACGCAAATGTTTTGTCCCACTAGCCTTAGTTGGCTTAAATGTAGTCCTTGATAGACAGCGTGGGTAGCTGAAATAGATATACACGGAATTTGACCACTAAGCAAGGAGCGATCGCTACCCGAAATTTTAACTTCTAGGTTGGATACTTGCTCAAATTGCGATCGCAGCCACAACCGTACAGCAGGCGACAGCACCTTGCTAATGATCCGACTTTGTGGTACTAGTTCTGGCGTTGTGTCAGCTTTATCAGTATTCAAAGTTAAAAAACAGTAAGTAGAGGAGGCAATGCTCATTCTACATTTTTAAATACGGCGTTGATGTGAGTATCAAGAAGCGACTGTTAGAATCTCCATGCCGTGACTGCTGGAGAGGATATCAAAAATACTTTTTTAATAACAACCCCAACTTCTCTTTCGTAGCTGCCGGAACTTGATCAAGCTGAGTCAAAATCGCATATTTCAAAGCTGAATGAGCATCAGATTGTGGTGGATTTTCGCTCAACCGCCGCACTGTTTCTTGAATCACTTTCTGAGCATTAGTGGCATTACGCTGTAAATTGCCAATTACCATCTCAACGGTCACACTATCATGATCTGGATGCCAACAATCGTAATCTGTAACTAAGGCTAAAGTCGCATAAGCAATTTCTGCTTCCCTAGCTAATTTCGCCTCCGGTAAATTTGTCATCCCAATTACTGTTGCACCCCAACTGCGATAAAGATGGGATTCAGCTTTAGTCGAAAATGCTGGCCCTTCCATGCAAACGTATGTACCCCGACGATGCAGAGTTACATCTGGTAAATTGAGAGAAGCGATTGCATCTGCCAAAATTCCAGCAAGTTGAGTACAAATTGGATCAGCAAAAGCAATGTGAGCAACAATTCCTTCCCCAAAAAAGGTGGAAATCCGGTTCTTTGTGCGGTCAATAAATTGATCCGATACTACCATATCTAAAGGTTTAGCTTCTTCTTTGAGCGAACCAACTGCTGAAGCTGAAATTAAATACTGAACACCCAACTGCTTCATTGCATAGATATTCGCCCGAAACGGCAATTCAGAAGGTAAAAGGGTATGATTTCTGCCGTGACGCGCCAGGAAGGCAACCCGCGTTCCCTCCAAAGTCCCCAGAATCAAAGCATCAGAAGGCGAACCAAACGGCGTGGTAACTTTCACTTCTGCCACATCCTTAAGGATATCCATTTTGTAAAGACCGCTACCACCGATAATGCCAATTTTTGCTTCTTCCATCTTTTTTGCCTTGTAGCTTGCTGCAACGTCAAGTTATTTTACCCAGAAGACAGCAACAATCACAAAAAAAGCAGCTAACTTATTACAAGGGCGATCGCTTATACCAATTCTTCTAGATGATGCCACAAATCAAATCCCCATAGCCCCCGTTGAGCTTAATGGCGTAGCCTCCTCTGGCTTCCCCCTTAAAAAGGGGGACGGGAGGGAGATTCCGGGGGGTGGGGGATCGTAAAAAGTGCAAGTTTATGGAGAAGCGGTATATCAACAACATTATTTTTTTATCTAATTATTTCAATAAAAAACCGCTCAAAGGTTCTTTTAAAGACTTTTGTTAACGGTTGTAATATCAAATATTTAGCTATGTGAATTAACAACGCCTTAAGTTGCGTTTAACTACTAAATAATCCCTGGCCCCCTACCCCGCGTATCGTGTTCGTTGGTAAGCTTTCCATCGCTATCTTGATTGACTTCTGCTAATTCCTCAGCGCGGTCAGCCTTAGCCTGTGCCTCTTCTTGCGCCGCATCTCCTGGTTCGTCGTAGTACATTTCGGGTTCAATTGCATAGTTATTTGCCAAACCCTCTTGGTCTACTGTTGCACCACCCGTAACGTCAATGCTTTCTGGAGCTGCTTGCTCGTCAGCCGTCGTCCGATAATCACTGCCTTCTCTATCCATCCGCGCTGCTACTTCAGCTGGGATAATTCCCCGATCTGCTGTCGAAGTTTCTAGTTCTTCATTTCTAGTAACTTTTTGCTTAGACCTAGCTTCTTCCATGATTTTTGCCTTAAAAAAAGGCTTATTTATGTTATTTTTGTAGCTTACAACTGTGTGTATTCAAAGGCATAAACGTTAATAATTTGATATAACAAAATATAATTTGTTACTTAATATCAATCTTGGTGTAGTAGCCAAAAACCGCTATATGTCACCCCAGAATCATCAGGTTGTACCAGCAAAAAGTGTAGTCCTTGGGTCAACTGTTTACGTTCTTCATACGCTTTAGCAGCTGCCACTACCTCTTGATCTGCAAACGTAGCAACAATCCACCGCTCTACCAACCCTGCGTCTAAAATCAACCCAGATAAATCGCCAGCACTGTAATTTAAAGCGACAGGTCGAGATTCCTGTAACCAACGAGCTAAACGTATCGATTGTCGACCACCATAAATTACAACGCCTGGGACAGGAATTGTTGATGCTAACCCTAAATTGATTGGTAACAGAAACTCTGGCAGTTTCAATATTGGAATTGGGCGTTGGGTAAAAGCAGACTCAATATCACCAGCTGGCAGTGTGGCAAAGCGCCACTGCTCCCCCCACAAATTTTCTGGCAGTGGTGTAGGTGGTGGTTTGTCCAGGGCTAAGGGATTATAAGCATTATTAGGGGAATATTGGGGTATGCGCTCTTCTAACCACTGCTTTAAGGCAAAAGTGCGTCGAGTTGGTTCTACGGAAATGCCTAGTTGTGTACCAGCTAACCCAATTAAACTTAGGGATTGGGGACGAAATACCTGAATTGAATCTGGTAGATTTTCACCAGCTGCCAATTCTATTTGAGAAATTAGCCAGTTACTATTCGCTTGTGACTGAGGACATATTGCTTGATACTCAAATGTGCGAGTTGCGTCACAAATCAACAACTCCCATAATCCTTGCCCTGCTGTATCTTGCCAAGGACGACGATAAAAATCAGCCTGCCAAATTCTCATATCAAATTGGAGCTGGATAACATTACTATAAGTTGCTATGAACCAACTATTTAGTTACGAAATTTAAATTTTTTAGTCGATAAAATCTTTAATAAATTCTGGCTTTTCAGAGTTAGCTGAAGCAATTGGACGCTGACCATCAATATCTAGTCTGTCTTTAACCTCAAAATCACTAGAGGTAACTGGACGTTGACCATCTATATCTACAGTATGGTGAATCTGAATACTACTTGGATCAATTGGACGCTTGCCATCAATGTCTAGAGTGTGATCAGTATTAAGATGACTAGCAGCGATCGGACGTTGACCATCAACATTAAAGGTGTCATAAACTTCAATTTGGGCGGAAGCAATTGGACGGTTGCCATCAATGTTCAAGGTGTCATAAACTTCCATACTACTTGGGTCAACTGGACGGGAACCATCTATATCAATTGTTTTAGGTGTTTGGGTTGGTTTGCTTTGCGGTTGATTACTTGTAGTGCTATCAATTTTGTTTGAATCATCTGTAGTCATTTTTTGAATTCCTGTTGTTACGGATTTTACTGGATGCAGTTCCAAAGTAGGGCGATCGCTCGCGGCATTCTGCAATTGTGATATTAACTTCAAACTAGAAATACTAAATAGGATCTGTGATCGCGGCATTTTCTAGTAAAATTAATAATCCAATTAGTTCATAATATACAAATACAGAGCTGCAAAAAATTAAACTCCGCTCAAGTATCTAGGTGCTGTAAGTTTGAACCAGCAGCCGTCAGTCGTGACTAATCCAACCAATCGCTTATTTACTTCATCTTACCGCTTATGAAGCCTGCCCTAACCCGAATCGGCGCTCAAATGTCTAACCTGACTGGTGTCAGAGCGATCATGAAGGACATTATTGAAACGCTGGAAGCAGGCGCAGGACAAGAATTTATCAATTTGAGTGCTGGTAATCCATTGATTTTGCCTGCTGTAGAGCAGCTGTGGCGCGATTGTACATCAGAACTATTGGCTAGTTCTGATTATGGTGAAGTTGTTTGTCGCTATGGCTCAAGTCAAGGCTATGGACCGCTGATTTCGGCGATCGCCAATGACTTTAATCATCGCTATAATTTGAACCTAAGCGATCGCAATATCTTAATCACTCCTGGTAGTCAAACTCTTTATTTTTATGCGGCTAATGCCTTTGGCGGCTATACCACAAGCGGCAATTTAAAGCAAATTGTTCTACCCCTCAGCCCAGACTACACGGGTTACGGCGGTGTAACTTTAGTGCCTGAAGCGTTAATTGCCTACAAACCAACTCTAGATATTGACTCAACTGCACACAAATTTAAGTATCGCCCTGACTTCAGCCAACTAGCAATTACCGAAAACACTGGCTGCGTCATCTTCTCGCGCCCCTGTAACCCTACTGGCAACGTACTTACAGATGATGAAGTTCAAAAAATTGCCGCCCTTGCTGCTCCTTATGACGTGCCAGTATTGATTGATTCTGCCTATGCTCCGCCGTTTCCAGCCTTGAATTTTACTGACATGACACCAGTGTTTGGCGAGAACATTCTGCACTGCATGAGCTTATCAAAGGCAGGACTACCAGGAGAACGGATTGGCATTGCAATTGGAGATGAACAGCTAATTGGGGCGTTAGAGTCGTTCCAGACGAATATGTGTATTCATCCGTCGCGTTATGGACAAGCGATCGCCGCCCGTGCAATCAACTCCGGTGCGCTTGCTGATATTGCTGTTCAAGTTATTCGCCCTTATTACCAAAGTAAGTTCGCCGTTTTGGAAGCGACGATTAATCAAGCAATGCCCAAAGATTTGCCTTGGTTCCTGCATCGCGGCGAAGGAGCGATTTTTGCTTGGTTGTGGTTAGAGGATCTCCCGCTTAGTGACTGGGAGTTTTACCAACAATTAAAGCAAGTGGGTGTAATTGTTGTGCCTGGTAGTACATTTTTCCCTGGTTTACAGGAAGACTGGCCACATAAGCATCAATGCCTGCGGATTAGCTTGACAGCTAGTGATCAAGAGATTGAAACCGGAATGCAAAGGTTAGCGAAAGTCGCCGAGCAAGTTTATCAAAAAAAATGAATGTTGAGTTACGAATTATGAGTAGTACAGACAATGACTTAAAACTCACAAAAAGAGTGAGTAGTGAGTAGTGAGGAGTGAGTAGAAAGAGTGCAAAATAATTTCAGTTGTAAGTCACAAGCCTACTAAAATCAGCAATTGTACCAAAATACGAAGTACAAGCTACAAAGAGTCCTTGCTTCGACAAGGCTCCGCAACCATGCTTCAATCCCATGCCTTAAGGGATCGGTTCACTACTCACTCACCACTACTCACTTTGAAAACTCAAACATCACTCCTTGCAGACACCTGGCTAGAAATTGGGAAAATTGTTGCCCCTCAAGGCTTAAATGGCGAAGTACGAGTTTATCCAAATTCTGACTTTCCGGAAAGATTTGAGCAACCAGGACAGCGTTGGTTGTTGCGTCCTGACGAGACAGAACCGCAATCAATTGAATTAATCAAGGGTCAGTATATTCCTAGCAAGAATTTATATATAGTGAAATTAGCTGGAGTGAAGACTTCCGAGCAAGCTGAAGCCTTGCGGGGTTGCGTGTTAATGGTTCCCCAAAGCGATCGCCCAAAACTTGCGGAAGATGAATATCATGTTTTAGATTTGATTGGCTTGGAAGTATTCAACCAACTAACACAAGAAGTGGTGGGTACAGTCGTAGATGTGTTTTCAGCTGGCAATGACTTATTAGAAGTGAGAATTAATCAGCCACAGCAAATAATTTCTTCACTTGATCTAGCACTTCCAACTGGTAAGAAACACAAACAACCAAAAATACCAAAACAAAAGACAGTCTTGATTCCATTTGTAAAAGCGATCGCACCAGTGGTAGATTTACAAGCTGGTCGAATTGAAATTACGCCGCCACCTGGTTTGCTAGAAATTGAGTAATGCTTACAGAATAACAATGCCGTCGCAAAGGACGGCATTACTAGATTTAGTAGGATACTTTAACGTTAGTATTGTTTACCAAAGCGCTCTTACAGGAGCAGCCTCAGTTTCAACAGGCTGTGTCACTGTTGTCGTTTCTTCAAATTCAGTGGTCTGCATCATTGGTGGAGCAGGCATTGTCTCGACTGTACGGCGTTGAGTAACCGTTTCTTCCCGACGTACTGTAGTGACGCTAGGAGCAACGGTCGTAGTAGTATCTACTTCAATCACACTCACGTTGCTAGCCATTCTCTCATCATTCAACATTACAGTAATCTGCGTTCCTGGTTGTAGGTTCAGTCGTGTAATGTCCTCTTGTCTGAGTGTGATGCGTTGCATTCTGCCATCTGGCATTTCCAGCATTACTACATTGTCATCAATGCTTCTAATTGTGCCTCTAACAGATTGCATAGCGGTAGTCATATTCGCATCTACCACTCTCACTGCTCTGGCGATATTTCCTCTATTCAAATTGACAACAACCTCCGTTCCCGGTCGCAGGTTCAGCCGTTGTATATAGTCTTCGTCTATTGTAATTTGTTGTGTCCCACCGCTAGGCAGTTCAAGCGTTACCATTTCGCCGTTAATTCTGCTGATAGTGCCTTTGGCAATGTCAGAGGTATATAATTGGCTGAGAAGCAGCATTGAATCTGCACTAACTGGGCGAGCGATCGCCGGATATGCTGATACTGCCGAAACCAACAGTGATAGCATTGTTCCTGTCAATAATTTCATTTTTTGAATACCCATTAAACCCTCTTTTTGAGAATATTTGATAACTAGACCAAACTATTAGTAACTAACGCATTAATGAAGCTAGATTATTTCTCGAATCTACTTGCCTCTGCTTAATATAAAATCAGTTATGTACTATAAAAGCCTCGAATTGATTGGAGTTCAGGCGAGTTTTGAACACACTAAATTGTGGCGTGTCAGCAGATAAAAAATTTAGACAGACTTACCGTTTGCCTACGGTTACTAACGCCACACTACTCCCTATCTCAGCTACACTACAAACTTAATTCCGCAGATAAATACTTCAACTTAACCATGAACTACCTAATTCAAGGCTTTTTTAGCTAGCTAGGACTCAATCAATCTACAAAATCAAGTTAACTCTAACTCTGCTATATGTTCAACTGTAATTTCACTCAAAACCTTAAATCATTTGCTATCGTCGCTGCTTTAATACCGTAAATATACGATGGTAGATTTGAGGATTTCATGGTTTTATAAATAGCTGTTAGATATTTTTTAGAGTACTTCAATAAATTTACCTTAATATATACTTAGTGTTATTATTAATGGTGTAAAAATTCGCTATTTCACAGTTCAGCCGATGAGCTAAAGCGAACTTAAAAATAGCTAGCTAAATGTACAAAGCTGTTTGATCAGATAATAATTTGATAGAAATTGTTTACCTACTAAAAATGCCATCCCTGAGGACGGCATCATTTTTGTATTGAAATGTTGGAACTAGAATTAGTCCTTTAGTTTAGTTACCAAAGCGCTCTTACAGGACGACTCTGTGTAGGTTGCGTTTCAGTTTCAGTGGTTTGGGTTTCAGTAGTTTGTGTAGTCTCAGTCTCAGGAGACTGTGTTACTTCAGATGTCGTACCTGGAGTTGTTTGAACTGTTGAGCGCTCGGTAGTAACAGTAGTATCAGTGGAGGTAGTACCTGTTGTACCAATTCCTGTAGTGGTATCTGTGGACGTAGTGCCTGTTGTGCCAACTCCTGTAGTGGCATCAGTGGACGTAGTACCTGTTGTGCCAACTCCTGTAGTGGTATCGGTTGTGGTAGTGCCTGTTGTGCCAACTCCCGTAGTATTTGTGGTAGTACCTGTAGCAGTGGTATTAGCTTGAACAACAGTCATATTTGTCGCAACAGAAGAACGATCTAATGTTGCTGCCACCTGCATTCCTGTGCGTAGGTTTAGTCGTTGTAAGTCTGCTGCTGTGACTGTAATTACTCGTGTTGTACCATCTGCCGTTTGAATTGTTACAGAGTTACCATTGATGCTCTGGATTATGCCTGTAACAGTTTGAGCGTTAGTTGTTTGGGTTGGCGTTTCCTGTGTCCCTGATTCTCCACCAGATGTTTGAGCGATCGCTGGATACATTGCTCCTGCCGAAAGCAATAATGAAAGCACTGTACCTGTCAAAATGTTCTTCTGCATACAATTAAACTCCTCAGCCTGAAAATATTTGTGTGACAACAAGACAATTGACAACAGATTTGCTGTCATAGGATACGATACACCGATTTTATTTAATATACTTGTCTCTGTTAGTGAGGATATCTACCTGTGTATATATGCCACTGGTTAGTTTACATTTACTCAAGGATTACTGTTACAAATTAACCGAACGGTAAAAAGCAAATCTCTAAAAAGCTATTTAGTTATGCACTTGTTTTGGGTGAGATAATAATTAGCTAAAATTCATTGATTAGGAATCATAAATAAGCACAGGAGTAAGGATAAATTGTTAGCTAGATTGATATTATTGTCTTTTATAGCAGCAGTAGAATTGCTAGGTATTCAACAGCAAGCTGCTAGCCAAATTGCACCAACTGGGGCAACTACTCAAACACAATCGCCTGCTTCTGAGAAAGCATCATTAGCAACTAGCACTCAGGATACTCGCTTAGTTATTAAGTTACGCGATCGCCGTGTTTACGTATATCGAAATGATCAGCTAAAAACAAGTTACCCGATTGCTGTTGGTAAAGCAGGTTGGGAAACACCCAAAGGTAGCTTTAAAGTTATAGAAATGCAACAAAATCCAGCTTGGCAGCATCCTTGGAAGGGAACAATCATTCCTCCAGGGCCAGAAAATCCGCTAGGAGCTAGGTGGATTGGTTTTTGGACTGATGGAAAAAATTTGATCGGGTTTCATGGTACGCCTCAAGAAAGCTTGGTAGGACAAGCAGTGTCTCATGGCTGTATCCGAATGCGAAATAAGGATGTACTGGCTTTATATGCACAAGTAAGCGTTGGTACGCCCGTAACAGTAGAACCGTGAAGTACCTAGCGCGTTCTCGGAGTACCGATATAGCGTAGGCTTCCAGTTTCACAGGCAAACGCTCTCAAGAAGTTATCTTCTATCCAGTCTTACTTTGCCTCCAGAGGTTTCGCTGAATGGTGCAATAAGCGATACATTCGCACTTACTCTTGTGGTACATCTTGAATACCACTCTGGCAGCTACCCAGCCTTCCGCAGGTAGTTTGATTTTTTATGTACAACATCCCTTGGATTTACTGCAATAGCACACCAGCTAAGGATATTCCTTTCTCGAACTCTGATGTTTCTACGGCAAGCATATTACTGCTACTTTGAAGTTGGCCTTTATGTTCCATACAGTCGAGTGAGTCAACTACTGTGTATATTTTAGCACAATCGAATTCAATTGTATCCAAAATCCGAAAGGGCTTTTCATCCCGACGCTAAGAACATCGGGAGTATCCTTGTTCTATAATGCGGGACTTCTTGCCGTTGAAAGGTTAAAATAGGTCGCTGTGATGCGATGCTAGTGAATAGGAGCAGATGAAACCTTTTTTGCCAGTACACTCGCTTTCTGACGGAAGATTTTTTTGTAATAGTGTTTTAAACAGTAAGAAGACACTAGCAGCATAACTTTGGTGTTGGGGTATTACTTTTTGCTCCTCCACATTAACCAGTTATTCTTTTCATAGCCATTTCCAATAAAATGGCTTGGCTGACCCTTCAATGTCAACAATGCTCCTAATTTCAATAACGCATGAATCAACAGCTGAACACTGCTTTTACACTCTTTTTGAGTCTGCTAGTCGAGGCGATGCCTTTCTTGCTGGTGGGGGTTTTGTTCTCCGGTTTGCTGCTTTTATTTGTCGATGAGCGCCAGATGATTGCGAGACTGCCCAAAAACCCGCTAATGGGGGCTTTGTTTGGCAGTATGATCGGCTTTTTGTTCCCAGTGTGTGAGTGCGGTAATGTCCCTGTAGCACGGCGGTTACTGATGCAAGGAGCGCCTGCACCAGTGGCAATTGGGTTTTTACTAGCAGCACCAACGATCAATCCAATTGTGATTTGGGCAACTTGGACGGCATTTCGAGATCAGCCAGAAATAGTAGTGCTGCGGGTAGTATTTAGTTTGGCGATCGCTACTATTATCGGTTGGGTATTTAGCGCTCAAGCTGATCTGCGTCCCATTCTGCAACCTGCCATTGGCACAAGATTGAAACTGATTGCAACCAAGCCAGAACCTAAACAATTGTCTACGTTTGAGCAAGAAGCGCCAACTCCCCAATTATTGCAATCTGGGACATATTGGCTAGGACAGAAGAGTCAACCAATCCGCATGGATGCTACTGTACTTCAAGCAACATTAGCTGCAACTCCTCCTAGTAAACCGCTATCAGACCGCCTGCGATTGTTGTTAGATAATACAATTCAAGAACTGCGGGAACTGGGAGCAGTGTTAGTTTTGGGAAGTGCGATCGCGGCTAGTATTCAGGTGCTAGTTCCCCGCGAAGTTATCCTCGGTTTGGGTTCTGGGCCAATTACCTCGATCGGAACGATGATGCTATTGGCAGGGTTGGTGTCAATCTGTTCCACAGTCGATGCATTTTTTGCTCTGTCTTTTGCCTCAACGTTTACTAGTGGCTCTTTGCTAGCGTTTCTAGTGTTTGGACCAATGATTGACCTAAAGGGGGTTGGCTTGATGTTGGCAATTTTTAAGCCGAGAGCCATATTTTATTTATTTGGCTTGGCAGCACAATTGACATTTTTGTTCACTTTATTCGTCAACTTATACGTTATTTAATTAGAGGCGAGAGGCAAGAGGCTAGGGGTTAAAGAATAAAAATAATAATACTATCTCCCCCGCTAAGAATGCTAGATATGATGAACTCTATGCAAAATCGAAAATCAAAAATCCCCAATTGGTTACTGCCTTGGCTAGATGTCTTAGCGATCGCCTCTTGGGGCATTTTGATGTTGAGATACTGGCTGACTGGTAAACTTAACCTGCTGATTCACCCCGATTACTTTTGGCTAGTAATTACAGGCGGCTTAGGATTACTGCTTGTCAGTGGCTTGAAAGCATGGGATCTCCTGCGACGGCGGCGTACCAAAGTAACGAATACTGGGCATATAACTTTATTTCCCCCTGGTTTTAGCAGTGCTTTATTATTAACAACAGCCATTGTGGGATTATTATTCACTCCCCGCGTGTTTGCCAGTCAAACTGCCCTGCAACGAGGTGTAACTGATGTTTTGGGAGCAACACGAGCGCAACCCCAAGCATTTCGGAGTTCTGTTCGCCCAGAAGAGCGATCGCTTCTAGACTGGGTACGGACACTGAATGTTTATCCTGAACCAGATGCATATACAGGGCAAAAAGTCAAGCTCCAAGGATTTGTGATTCATCCACGTGAACTGCCGCCAGGATACTTGTTGCTATCGCGGTTTGTGATTACCTGCTGCGCGGCAGATGCTTATCCTGTGGGATTACCTGTGAAACTTCTGGCAAATAGCCAAGTTTACCCGCCTGATACGTGGCTAGAAGTTGAAGGTAAAATGATTACGGAAAATAGGGGGGGAAAACGCCAACTAACCATCCAAGCAAGTTCTCTTAAGCAAATTTCAGAACCTCAAAATCCCTATGATTATTAACACTACTGCTAGCGGAACAAGCTTGCTTAAATTTTACACCTTACTTCTCGCGGAGTGGCCACCAGTGAACTTTATCTCTAGTTGAACTATATGTTTCTTTCAAGCCTTCAGGGTCGAGTACCCGTACAATATCGTTAGAAACATCGCTTGGTTTTGGCTGTTCTATCAATTTAGCTTGACGCATTCCTTTCAGAACTTGCTCTACAGTTCGATGGTTAAGCTGACTAGCGCGGGCAATAACATCAATAGGCAAGTCAAAAACATAAGTTCCATTAGGCTCAGGTTGATTGCCTAATTCTCGTTCTTGATAAATTAATGCTCGTAACAAAGCCGCAACTGCTTGAGGTGGATAGGTACTACAGTTAAGCAGGTGATACTGAAACTTCTCTCGCAGTTCAAACAGTAGATCATAGCGCTTGCGAAATATTTCGCTGTCTTTATAAAAGCCCAGAACAGCTTGGAGCGGAATTTTAATTACATCAGCAGTTTTGTAAGCTTCTACTAGACTTGGGAAAGCATGACTGATTAACCCATAGCCAAAAGGTAGGCTTCGCATCCCGAAACAACTGCCTGGGTATGTAATTCCAATTACTCGATCTAATGGTGTACTGCGAACAATTACCGGGCCGCCCGTAATTATTGCATACAAAATATCTATCGATTCTCCCGCTCGGAAAGCAGTGTATATCGGTTGGCTAGCGTACAATTTTATCTGCTTGGCACTCTCAAGTAGCAGGTAGTTTGCCACCCAAGCTTCATCCAAACCTTTAAATAAATAGTTATTTTGAACCAGCATCTTCACCAGGTCATGTTCTGCTAAATCCCTGGCTCTCTTTGCCATACAGATACCCTCTGAACAGGAAACTTATCCAGTTCCATTTTGCCATGAAACATGAATGAGTTAACTTTTGAATTCAAATCGTAAAACATTTGAAATTAATTTGACTTTTATTTCTAGATTTAATAAGATTGAATCTTAAGATGCAAGTAAAGCGTAATGATGATTTAACTGGGGATTAGTAGAGGAGTTCTTCATGATTTCTACCCAAAGTTTCAAGCGCCCACACTCATTACTTCAATTGCCTAAAATGCTCTCTGTAAGGCGCAAAGTGCAAGATTGGCTCCGCTCAGAGGTAGTTGATGATGCTCCTACGGATGAACGTTTGTTCCCTGACTTGAAGCCACCTATAGAAACTAAAGGTTTAATCCTATGGCTTACAGGACTTAGCGGTTCAGGCAAAACAACGATCGCACTAGGAGTAGAGCGCGAACTAAAGGAACGTAGTTGCCCAGTTGAACTGCTAGATGGAGATTTAGTCAGAACCAACTTGTCAAAAGGTTTAGGTTTTAGCAGAGAAGATCGCGAAACAAATATCCGCCGCCTGGGATTTGTGGCTAATCTGCTTAGTCGCAATAGTGTAGTGGCAATTGTAGCGGCAATTAGTCCCTATCAAGCTGCAAGAGATGAAGTTCGTAACACGAGTAAAAACTTTATCGAGGTTTTTATCAATGCACCTCTTGAAGTTTGTGAAGATCGGGATGTAAAAGGGCTTTATGCTATGGCAAGAGACGGGGAAATTAAAGCTTTTACAGGAATTGATGACCCCTACGAAGAACCCTCAAACCCTGACATTGTTTGCTACACAGAAGACGAAAGTATTGAGGAAAGTATTGCTAAAGTGGTTGCCTACTTAGAAAAACTAGAATATATCCCCGCTAAACCGCACATAAAATATTCCATTTAATACCAAATAGCGTTTTAAGGGGTAATTCTCAGGGGAGGAAAGTTCCTCATAGAACGTAACCCGTTCGGGTTGTGTGTCAAGCGCCTGTAGTGCTTTGCATAAAGTATCTGCAACGGTATCCAAAGACTTGAAGATGTGATCCTCAAAATGCTACGAATATCATCCCAAATCTGCTCTACAGGCATTACTTCAGGACTTTTGGGGGTTGCGCTAACAAACTGTATCAACGCTTGCACTTGTAAACTTTGGGTACAATGCCAAGCAGTTCGCGCTCCACTTCCCCAGCACTGCTACGTTGAAATTCTGCTTCCTCCTGTTGCTTCAGCTGATGTATGGCGTGGTCTAGGTTTAATTTTTTTGTGCGATTGATATCGTTTTAGTTGTTCCAACTGCTGCTCCCATGCCAGTTTCACCTCGGCTGTAGGTAGTTGGAAATTCCCTTTGTGAGCTAGCGCTGACAACTAAGCAACAAAGGCTGTTTCCTCCTCTGAATTGAAGTAATTTTTACGTCTTCATCCTTGCTGTGAAGTTTTAATAGCAGCACCAAGGCAGTTGTAATCACTAATAACTTGAGCTTCCACGGTTCTCAAGTCGTACCCGTGTCTAGAGCAATTTCACTGGCTTGGCTAGGGTCTACTCATGTGTTGGAAACAATTAGCCATTTTTGCTGTGTGCGGAAGTTCTTGGTAGTGCTGAGATGTTCTTGGACTTGTGATCCCGATAGGTGATATCAACCCTACTGACTCTTGCCATCTCCAAGCTCTTCGTTATGATTACTAGCTAGCTCTAATATTATTACGCCTATGAACGCGATTTATTAAGCTACACCTGAAGCAGGCTAAGACAGCCCTGAAGCAGTGGAGTAATGTACTGGAGTGCGAAACAGCAAACAAAGGCTGCAAGCCGACTTGCCAAGCACTGCTGCAATTTCTGGAGCTGCTTGAAGCAGCGATAAGAGAGTCAATCGCTCAGAGGAAGTAAAAGTAGCATATACATCGTTGGTGGATTCATGAAAGCCCCGTATTTCGTCAGATATGGTCATGTAGAGCAGGGCTTTCAAACGCTTCATAAATAATACACCAACAGTATTTAGTCTTACGAAAACTCCAATTAATGGTCGGTGACTAGCAATGGAACTAGATCCTGCGCTAAAAACTGATTTTTGTGATAACAACAAAAATTCTGCTTCTCAGTAATCACGTAATTCTGTTACTTGACACAAATTTAGGCATAGATTCCTGAGACAAAAGTTATTCCTATGATCATAAATTTTGTTTTACAAAGCAGGGCTACAGTTCAGGTAGAGTTAGCATTTTGGGCTTAACGTAGTTTTCTGCATTGCTACTCGCTGGTGATCTTGCCGTGCTTATGATTGGTGCTATTCGTCTTTGGTGGTGAGGAAAGCAGACACGCCCTATTTCTATCAAGTCGTACTCACTGTTGGCAACACAATTGAAAATCCTTACACGGTTAGGGTTTAAAAATTTACTACCTTAAGCTATTTTCAATCATCGCTACATCTAGAAAAATAAGCTTTTTTAGCCCATATTGCAATATGTTTGCATTTATCTCAGCGCACCTATAAAAAAGCTTTTTATAAGCTTATTAACTTACAAAAAAATTTTACAACCCAACACTATACTACTTGATAAAAAATTTTGTCGTCAGTATTAACACTGACATCTACTCCACTCTGTAGAGCGAAATTTCCGTAGATACACCATACATTATTCGGTTTATCTAGTCTTAAGCTTTTGGTGAAGAATTTGGAGTATTAAGTTGTTGGTAAAAGAGTCTCGAGTTGAACAGGTAGAAAGTGAAAGATAGCAGCATCTTGAACTAACATAGATCCTATTTTTTGTCCACATAGAAGCTTGTTATCTAAGTGTGAATTTAATAAAAGAAGGACTTAAACCTTTACCAATGACTCCAAAGCTAATTCATAAGATGCTGCATAACCGATACATTTTTAACTTTTCATCCATTCTCTAGAAAATCACAAGACTTTCCACGTACTATGCAAAATACCGTAGCTAAATCTCAGACAAACAGCACTCTTGTTTTTATTGACTCTAGGGTCCAAGATTACCAAATCCTAGCTCACGGTGTAACTCCTAACACTGAAATTATTGTTCTCAAACCAACAGAAGATGCTGTTGGGCAGATTACTGGCGCTTTGCAAGTACGCAATAACGTTGCCGCTATTCACATTATCTCTCACGGCTCTCCTGGCTGCCTCTACCTCGGCAACACACAATTTAGCCTCGAAACCTTAGAGCGTTATGCCAAAGAGCTGCAAACTTGGTCAACCACTCTTGCGTCCTCCGATCGCGGCAACTCCCCGTCAATTGTGCTTTATGGCTGTAAGGGGGTGTGGCTTTAACTTAATGTAGAATTTAAGAGGAGTAACCAAGTCAAAAAAACACCACCCTCTGAGAAACTTAAAATATGGCCGCCACGATTACCCACGATCTGGCAGATAGTTTGACCATCCAA
>JAESFL010000507.1_pt1 | contig 26054 bp, 19 predicted proteins | sample 9269401 | NCBI WGS metagenome assembly JAESFL01 (sample SAMN14506025, study PRJNA617098) | algae metagenome | isolation source: Gloeocapsa sp. UFS-A4-WI-NPMV-4B04 and co-occurring heterotrophs from desert... | place: USA: Utah | collected 2006-10-01 | reverse complement strand
TGGCTTTCAAACTATAATGTTTTCGTGGTTCAGTGCCGCCTTGGCGCTTCACTTTCGTGTCGCTCTCCTTGGTGGCGCTTTATTAATCTAACAACTCTCTCTAATTGTGTCAAGCTTTTTCGAGAAATAATTTTTTCTTAGGTAAAAGGTATACCTGGCAAGGAATTGAGGTAGTTTAGTTTTGTAAAGTTCATTTGTAAGTAAGCAAGTTGTGAATATTGCTCCTGTTTTACCGCCCTTATTGGTATTAGATCCGCTTTTACATAGCTGGTTGTTAGAAGATATCGGTCGTGGCGATCGCACAACACAAGGTTTGCTAGCAGCAGAAATTACAGCACAAGCTGAGTGGGTGGCAAAAGCGCCAGGAGTTATAGCAGGATTACCGATAGCTGCAAGGGTGTTTCAATTGTTGAACGACAAGGTTAACTTTATAGCTGTTGCAAGTGAAGGAGAATGGTGTGAGGCAAACCAAGTAATCGCTCGTCTTGATGGTTCGCTTGATGCCCTGTTAACTGGAGAACGAGTAGCTTTGAACATAGCTATGCGGTTGAGTGGAATTACAACTTTGACTCATAAGTATGTAGATAAGATTACTGATTTGCCCACTCAACTGGTAGACACCCGTAAAACCACGCCAGGATTAAGAATATTAGAGAAGTATGCAACCTTTATAGGAGGAGCAATAAATCACCGGATGGGGTTAGATGATGCTGTGATGATTAAAGATAATCACATTGCAGCTGCTGGTGGGATAGGAACAGCGATCGCGCGCATTCGAGGACAAATTCCTTATCCACTAACAGTAGAAGTAGAAACAGAAACTTTAAATCAAGTAGAAGAAGCTTTGGCTCATAAAGCGGACATCATTATGTTGGATAATATGCCACAAGATATGATGCGTCAGGCAGTAGAGATGATTCGCCAGCGTGACAGCCGGATCAAAATTGAAGCATCAGGCAACATTACTCTAGAAACAATCCGTGATGTGGCAGAAACAGGCGTAAACTATATTTCCAGCAGCGCACCAATTACTCAATCTAGTTGGCTGGATTTGAGCATGAAGATGGTGGCTAAAGCTTAAAAGCTAAAATACTCCTGACTCTCACTTTGCTAATAACTGACAAATAATATATGAATGCTGCACTAGAGCAACTGAAACATCAATTTGAGCAGGCTTTGGTTGCTGCCTTTGGCGCTGAATATGCTGGAATAGAGCCGATGCTAGTAGCTGCTAGCAATCCCAAATTTGGTGATTATCAGTCAAATGTTGCTTTATCTTTGGTAAAGCAATTAGGGCAAAAGCCGCGGGCGATCGCAGAACAAATTACTCAGCAGTTGAAAGTAAGTGATATCTGCGAAATGCCAACTGTAGCAGGGCCAGGTTTTATTAATTTGACTCTTAAGCCAGCTTACTTAGAAGCACAACTGAGTGCTATTTATGCAGATGAGCGTTTAGGAGTTACGACGTCGAAAACGCCTAAACGGGTAGTTGTTGATTTTTCAAGCCCTAATATTGCTAAGGAAATGCACGTGGGACATTTGCGTTCCACAATTATTGGGGATTCTATCGCGCGTATATTAGAGTTTCGAGGTCATGACGTTTTACGACTAAATCATGTGGGCGATTGGGGTACTCAGTTTGGGATGTTAATCGCCTACCTGCGCGAAGGTTACCCAGAAGCTTTAAAAACTGCAAATGCCTTAGATTTGGGAGACTTAGTAGCACTGTATCGCAAAGCGAAACAGAGATTTGATGAGGATGAAAATTTCCGAGATACTGCACGGGCTGAAGTGGTGCGATTACAAGCAGGAGCAGAAGATACACAACGGGCTTGGCAACTGCTGTGTGAGCAATCTCGGCGTGAGTTTCAGGAAATTTATAATTTGTTAGATGTAAATTTAATTGAACGAGGAGAATCTTTTTACAACCCGTTACTACCAGCAATAGTTGAAGAGCTTGATCGGTTGGGGTTGTTAGTAGAAAATGCGGGGGCAAAGTGTGTTTTTCTAGAAGGATTCACTAATAAAGAAGGTGAACCGCTACCCTTAATTGTGCAGAAATCTGATGGCGGATATAACTACGCCACAACTGATTTAGCAGCAGTACGTTACCGGATTGACCAGGAGCAAGCTAATAGACTAATTTATGTAACAGATGCTGGACAAGCAAATCATTTTGCTCAGGTATTTCAAGTTGCTCGACGCGCTGGATGGATTCCAGATAACGTTGAAATCGTCCATGTGCCGTTTGGTTTGGTGCTGGGGGAAGACGGGAAGAAACTGAAAACTCGTTCTGGGGAAACGGTGCGGTTGCGGGATTTGTTGGATGAGGCGATCGCTCGTGTCTATGCTGACGTGGAAACAAGATTGCAGGAAGAAGGGCGAGAGGAAACTGAAGAGTTTAAAACAAATGTTGCTAAAACGGTGGGTATTAGTGCAGTTAAGTATGCGGATCTTAGCCAAAACCGCACTAGCAACTACATTTTCAGTTATGACAAGATGCTTGCCTTAAAAGGTAATACTGCACCGTATATGCTCTATGCCTATGTCAGAACTCAAGGAATTAGTCGTGAAGGTAACATTGACTTTCAAAAACTAGGAACAGAGGCAAAAATTCTGTTGCGTGAAGAAACAGAATTAATCTTGGCAAAGCATTTATTTCAACTGAGTGAAGTTATTAGTGATGTTGAGCAAGATTTACTGCCGAATCGTTTATGCGAGTATTTGTATCAATTGAGCGATAAATTTAACAAATTTTATGAAAATTGCCCTGTCCTCAAATCTGAAGAACCAATAAGGACATCAAGGTTAGTGTTATGCGATCTAACAGCTAGAACTTTGAAGCAAGGATTATCTTTACTAAGAATATTTGTACTTGAGCGAATGTAGACACTTCCGCAAAGTAGATTTAATTTAGCGTTTAGCTAATAATACTTCCGGTTTAATTCTTTTTAAGACTTGCTTAAGTACCATTGCTGCCCAATCGACATCATCTGTTGTTGTATCTCGTCCTAGCGTTAAGCGAATCGCTCCTAAAGCAGCAGGTGTAGTGTAACCCATTGCTGAAAGTACAGGGCTAGGATTGAGTTTTCCACTGTTACAAGCAGAACCAGAACTAATGGCAATTCCAGCTAGATTCATTTGCCGCACAATAGTTTTGCCACTAATTTTTTCAGCGTCTGCGTCTTGGAGGCAGAAACTGATATGGTGAGGCAAACGTGAGATGCGATCGCCTGTTGGGATCAGACTGGGAGTATCAGCTAATTGCGCGAATAGTCGCTCCCTTAACTGAATTAGACGTGGTATCTCCCAAGGCATTTCTTGTGTTGCTAATTGCGCTGCTACACCAAAACCTGCGATCGCTGGAACTGCTTGTGTCCCAGAACGTAACCGCCATTCTTGACCTCCCCCACACAGCAAGGGAACTAACTGAACACCAGGTTTGACATAAAGCGCCCCAGCACCTTGAGGGCCATAAAGTTTGTGGCTGGAGAGAGAAAGCAAATCTACTGGTAGGTTTTGAACATCTATAGGTAAGCGCCCTGCAACCTGGACTGCATCTGTATGAAATAAAACGCCGTGAGAATGGGCAATATTCCCCAATTCCTCAATTGGCTGCACTGTACCAACTTCGCTTTGACCGTAAATGATTGAAACCAAAACCGTATTAGGTCGTAATGCTGCTTGGAGATCAAGCGGATTAATCAATCCTTTCTGCTCTACTGGTAAGCGCGTTACTCGCCAGCCTAACTGTTCGAGTAACTTAGCTGGTTCTGCAACAGCTGAATGCTCGACACTTGAAATAATCAAATGTTGAGGTATAGTATAGCGTCGGGCAACACCTATAATCGCTAAATTATCTGCCTCTGTACCACCAGATGTGAAGATGATGGATTCAGGCTTAGGTGCATTTAGCAAACTAGCTACCTGCAATCTAGCTTCTTCAAGTATGGTTGCTGCACGTTGTCCCCACTCATGCAGGCTAGAAGGATTACCCCACTGTTGGGTAAGGACTGCTTGCATTGCGGCGATCGCTTCTGCACACGGAGGTGTTGTAGCACTGTGATCTAGATAAATTTGCATTGTTTCTCAGGCATTAAAACACTCGGCGATCAGCTTGCGTGAGGTTGCTTCTTTTTCAAGCATATCTCTTGAGCGAGTGTGCGATTGCACTTACCAGTGGGAAAACTAAGATGCGATCGCTATAAAGAACTATGCGACTACTTAATTTTTCTCCACTACGCTTTTTGTTCGCCTTCTTACCACTGATTACTGCTTGTGAATCAGCACAAGATCAGCAACGCCTAGCTGCCTTGCCACAAGACTCCTTGGTGCAAGTTTACTTTAACCATACAGAGTCTGCTGAATACAAAGAGCCTTATCGCCAGCAGAAACGACTGGGAGATGATTTAGAACAAACAATAGTTAATGCGATCGCGCAAGCTGACTCAACTATAGATGTGGCAGTTCAGGAGTTACGCTTACCCAAGATTGCCCAGGCATTGGTGGAACGACAGAAAGCTGGAGTTAAAGTAAGAGTAATTTTGGATAATACCTACAGTCGTGCTTGGAGTACGTTTACAGCAACTGAAGTAGCGAAACTACCACCAAGAGAACGCGATCACTATAACGAATTTCGCCAGTTAGTAGATCGTAATCACGATAATCAACTTAGTCCAGCAGAAATCAATCAAGGGGATGCCTTAGTAGTTCTGACTCTAGGTAAAGTTTCTTGGATTGATGACACAGCAGATGGTTCAGGTGGTAGTAGTCTGATGCATCACAAATTTGTAGTTATTGATGGTCGTACCTTAATTGTTACTTCAGCCAATTTTACTACTAGCGATATTCATGGCGACTTTAGCAACTCTAACAGTCTAGGAAATGCTAACAATCTTTTAAAAATTGATAGCCCTAAATTAGCAGCTTTATTTACTCAAGAATTTAATTTGATGTGGGGGGATGGCCCAGGTTTTTTGGCAGACAGCAAATTTGGTTTAAAAAAACCGTTTCGATTAGTTAAGCAAATTCAGTTAGAAAGTACCAATATAAAGGTGCAGTTTTCTCTGACATCTCCTACTTTGCCTTGGAAACAAAGTAGTAATGGATTAATTGGTAAAACTTTAAATTCAGCTATTGAGTCAGTAGATTTAGCACTATTTGTATTTTCAGATCAAGGCATAGCTAATATTTTGGAAATAGAGCATCAACAAGGTGTTCAAGTGCGAGCTTTAATTGAGCCAAGCTTTGCTTATCGTCCTTACAGTGAAGGATTGGACATGATGGGAGTTAGCTTCGGCAACAACTGTAAGTATGAGGCTGATAATCATCCTTGGCAACAGGCGATCGCAACGGTAGGTATTCCCCAACTACTTAAAGGTGATTTGTTGCATCACAAATTTGGTGTCATAGATCAGCAAACGGTAATTACAGGTTCGCACAACTGGTCAGAAGCTGCTAATAGTGGTAACGATGAAACAGTTTTAGTTATTCAAAATTCCACTGTTGCAGCTCATTATCAGCGTGAATTTGAAAGGCTTTATGCAAATGCTCGATTAGGTTTACCAGATAATTTACAGAAAAAAATCCAGTTACAAAAACAATGTTTCCAATTACCAATAACATCTCGTCCAGTTATAGCCAGTTCAAATAGAAATTCCGTTGTACCAATTCCTAATGAAAGCAAATATCAAGTAAGTCAAAAAGTTAATCTCAATACTGCTAGTTTGGAGGAATTAGAAGCACTTCCTGGTGTGGGAGCAAAACTAGCAGAGCGCATAATTACAGCTCGTCAGCAAAAAATGTTTACATCTTTAGAAGACTTAGATCAAGTACCAGGAGTTGGTCCAAATTTATTACAGAAATTGAGTGATCGCGTTACTTGGTAAAAACTGAAGTAGTTTGCGTATAGTCTATTAACTACTGAGTGCTAATTGATGACAGCAAAACTCTAAAGCAATGGATAAGTCACTCGTTTGTTGCGGATACTCAATAATTGGTCGATTAATAGCAATCAGAGGAATACCTAACTCAGCAGCAACGCTACGCTTAATGTCTTCGCCGCCAGCTGTCCCAGAAGCTTTAGTAACAACTAAAGAAATTTGCCATTGTCGCCATAGCGCTTTTTCTAAATCAGCAGAAATGGGAGGACGTAGACAAATAAGATTATTTGGTGTAAATCCAGCTTTGAAGGCTGCTTCCAACGCGATCGCTGAAGGTAAAATTCGGGCGAATAAAGTTGCTCGGTCATGCCAAGATTGAAACATATGCAGAGGTGTATACCCGATAGTGAGTAATACTCGCTGTCCCTGCAATTCATTTTCTGCTAGTAATGTTTCAAAGTCTAAACTAATTCCCTGCTTTAGCATTGGGCGTTCATAGCGCAAATAAGGAATTTTTCGCTCAAAAGCCACCGCGATCGCATTTTGTGATATTTCTACTGCATAAGGATGAGATGCGTCCAATACAGCGACAATTTGCTGCTGCTGTAAAAACTGTTGAATTTGACCAGAATTTAAACGTCCTACATATACAGATAGAGTAGAAGCGGCGGGATAAAGTGAACGCGCCGATTCTGTAGTTACAGAAATAATACAGGGTAGTTGAGCCTGGGCAATTGCTTTCGCCAGATCGACACTCTCCCTAGTCCCGCCAATTAGCCAAAGTCGCCCCCTAAACTGCGTTGGTACTAAAATCAAAAAATCCTAACCCTTAAGCGCCTTTCTAAAGTTCTGACGATAAGATTTATTAGAAATTAGCAATGCTGGCCACAAAAGGGATAAAGATAATCGGTTTGGAAAACTTCGAGAGAAACTTGTGCGGTGAAACCCATTCCAGAATTTCCAAACACCGCCTACATAAACCACTATTAACCCAAAGGTAATTACGTTCATTTGAGCCACCATTTAAGCAATTAAACAAAATTGAAGGCGATTATTTCAAGTTGTAGTATTTATATACCAGCCCACGCTACCAAACAATTTAGCTGCAAGCGTAGTATTACTTAAGCGTACGGCCTTCTATCTAAGTGTAAAGTAGCTGACTGGATTAATGCTCACATTCCAAGTTGAAGTAGTAGGCGATCGCAGTTTCTACCTTGTAAGTACAACTAGCACTAAGTGTAATAACCTAGTCAGCGAAACTTAAGCATACATTTTCTTTTATAAAGATAAAACTATAGCCAAACCCTTAAAATTTCTATATAGAGTATTTCGCTGGTGTCAACAGTGGATTTAGCTCGATTATTTGAGGATGTATCTTGTGAAAGTGCCTTAAGTTTGAACAGAAGTAGGAAATTAGAGAGATATTAGTGATAGCGGTAATCATTGGCTTTGAGGTCAGTGATGAGTGCAAACACCTAAGGAGTACTTATGCGCGCAGTGCTGATGGCTGGAGGGTCTGGAACACGATTAAGACCACTAACTTGTGACCTTCCTAAACCGATGGTACCCATTTTGAATCGACCGATCGCGGAACACATCATAAATTTGCTGAAACGACATCAAATTACGGAAGTCATTGCGACTTTGCATTATCTACCTGATGTCATTCGCGATTACTTTCAAGATGGTGACGATTTTGGCGTACAGATGACTTATGCGGTGGAAGAAGACCAGCCTCTGGGAACCGCAGGCTGCGTTAAAAATGTTGCGGAATTACTGAAAGAAACGTTTTTAGTAATTAGTGGTGATAGCGTCACAGATTTTAATCTTACTGAGGCAATTGAATTTCATAAACGAAAACAGTCAAAAGCGACTTTAGTTTTGACTCGTGTTCCTAACCCAATCGAGTTCGGTGTAGTGATTACAGATGAAAATTACCGAATTCGCAGATTTTTAGAAAAGCCTTCAACAAGTGAAATTTTTTCCGATACAGTCAATACGGGAATCTATATTTTGGAACCTTCCGTTCTAGAATATCTACCACCAAGTCAAGAATGCGACTTCTCGAAGGACCTGTTTCCCCTGCTGCTGGAAAAAGACGAGCCGATGTACGGCTACGTCGCTGAAGGTTACTGGTGTGATGTTGGTCACTTAGATGCGTATAGGGAGAGCCAATACGATGGTCTGTACCGAAAGGTAAAACTTGATTATGCCTATAACGAGCAATCTCCCAATATTTGGGTAGGTCAAAATACGCATATCGACCCAAGTGCCAAAATTGTAGCTCCCGCCTTAATTGGCGACAATTGCCGGATAGGACCAAGAGTTCAAATTGATGCCGGAACTATAATTGGTGACAACGTGATGATTGGCGCTGATGCCAACCTCAAACGTCCAGTCATCTGGAATGGAGCGACAATTGGTGAAGAAGCAAATTTAAGAGCGTGTGTAATTTCCCGTGGTACGCGGGTAGACCGCCGCGCTCAAGTGTTAGAAGGTGCTGTAGTAGGTTCGCTTTCAATTGTGGGAGAAGAAGCACTGATCAGCCCTGGTGTGCGCGTCTGGCCGAGTAAACAAATCGAATCGGGCGCAACGTTGAACATTAACTTGATTTGGGGTCACACCGCGCAACGTAATCTATTCGGTCAGAGGGGGGTTCAAGGGTTAGCCAATATTGATATCACGCCAGAATTTGCTGTTAAATTGGGAGCAGCTTATGGTTCTACTTTAAAGCCTGGTTCCCAAGTGATTGTTTCCCGTGACCAGCGCTCTATCTCCCGCATGGTTACGCGGTCATTAATTGCGGGACTGATGTCTGTGGGTGTCAATATTCAGAACTTGGACGCAACGGCTATTCCAGTAACTCGCGCTGTTATACCTACTCTGCCAGTTGCTGGTGGTATTCATGTGCGGTTGCATCCCGATCGCCCTGATTACATTTTGATTGAGTTCATTGACAACAAGGGAATTAATATTTCAAAAGCCCAGGAAAAGAAAATAGAAGGGGCTTATTTCAAAGAAGACTTGCGGCGGGTGCAAATTCATGAGATTGGCAATGTGGTTTACCCAATTCAAATGATTGACACATACTGCACTGCTTTTACGAAGCATTTGAATATCGAGGCGCTTCAGCATAGTAACTCAAAGGTGATCATTGATTATAGCTACAGCGTTTCTGGAGCCGTGCTACCGCAATTATTAGCTAAATTTGGCTGTGATGCGGTAGTGCTAAATGCCAGCCTGAAACAAACAGCAGTCTCGGCCTCTGAACGGGAGCAGTTGCTGACTCAGCTAGGTCACGTTGTTGAGGCACTAAGAGCTAACTTTGGGGTACAAGTAGCAGCGAATGGGGAACAACTAGTTCTAGTTGATGAATCGGGAATTCCAATTCGGGGGGAAATGTTGACAGCACTAATGGTAAGCATGGTGCTGACAGCTAATCCTAGAGGAACAGTAGTAGTTCCAGTTCATGCTTCTAGCGCAGTAGAACAAATTGCGCGTCGTCATGATGGCAAAGTAATTCGCACAAAGGCGAATCCAACGGCATTGATGGAGGAGTGCAGAAAAGATCCGAACGTCGTTTTGGGAGGAAGTGGCGAAATAGGCTTTATTTTCCCCCAACTGCATCCGGGATTTGATGCGATGTTCTGCATTGCGAAGATCATTGAGATGCTGACAATTCAAGAGCGATCACTTGCTTCCATCCGCACCGAACTACCTCGCGTTTACCACAAAATTTATACTGTTCGCTGTCCTTGGATATTTAAGGGAGCGCTAATGCGGCATTTAGTAGAAACTCACCTAGCCGAAAACCTGGAGTTGATAGATGGTGTCAAAATTTTTAACTCTCAGACCGACAATTGGATATTAATTTTGCCAGATGCTAGTGAACCACTGGTACATTTGTTCGCTAACAGTAATGATAGAGAGTGGGTTGATGAAAGCTTGAGGGAGTATCGTACCCGTGTGCAAACGTTCATTGACCAGGAACAGGGAGTAGAAGCGTATAGCATTCAGTAAAAGGAGATAAGGAGCAGAATATTATATTTCTTTAGCCCTTAGCCCCTAATCCCTAACCCCTGATCTCTGAACCCTAATCTCTCATCGCTGAAAAATAACGAACTAGGTAAAGGAGTAAGAAAACATGAATAGTTGCATTTTAATGGCAGAGATTGTGGAAGAACCCCAACTGAGGTATACACCAGATCAAACTGCGCTTGCAGAAATGCTTGTCCAGTTTCCAGGGCCACGGGCTGAAGATGCGCCAGCGACTTTAAAGGTAGTTGGCTGGGGTAATTTGGCTCAACAAATTCAACAACAGTACCACCAAGGCGATCGCGTGATCATTGAAGGTCGCTTGAGTATGAATACTATTGATCGCCCGGAAGGTTTTAAAGAAAAACGCGCTGAATTGACAGTTCAACGTATTCACTCTTTAGCTGATGGTGTCAGCATTAGTTCATCAGTAACTGCTACAACTACTGATAATTCAAATTCTGCTGATATGTCTGTCTCTTCACGTACACCAGAGACTGCTAACAGAAACGTAAATCCTGCTGGAGTATCTAACCCACCGCGTACACCAGTTGCTACAACCAGTAACGTTGATGTTGCTGACTTTGCTACAGCCGCACCTCTACCTCAGTCACCACCACGCCAGCCTGCGACATATACTACCCTACCGACTGAAGATCAGGATATTGACGACATTCCATTTTAAATACGTAACTAAGTGACTGCTGATTAGTGGCTAGAGAAAACTAATTAAACACTAGCCACTAATCCCTAGATACTCCTACTGTTCCATTCTTGGGCAGCATCATTAATCGCTTGATCAACTGTCTTCTCATCCAGCATTGCTGCTTGGAGATTCTCGTAAATCGTCTTTTGCAGCACATTCAGATTTTTCATTGCCGGAATTAATACTTCTGCTTGTTGTAACTGGCTAGCACTGACGACACGGGCTTTTTCTAATGAGGAAGCATCAGGTTTGAGAGTTTTAAAGTAGGGATCAGAGAGGGCTTGAACTGTAGATGGTAAAACGCTAGCAGCTTTGGCAAAGGCTAGCTGATTTTCGTTATTAGTGACAAACAAGGCAAATTTGAGTGCTGCTTGCGGTTGATCGGTGTCGCGGGGAATGATTAAGTTCATTACAGCAACATTTTTCTTACCTGTGTTACCTGTTATTTGGGGTGCAGTGGCGGAAACTTTGGCGATCGCTGGTGCATTTGTAGCGATCACTTTTAAAAACTCTGGACCAGAGCCAAGCATTGCTGTTTCACCTGCTTGATACAATTCAATTGCCTGACGATGCCCTTGTGTCAATACTTCTCTAGGTAGAAGCCCGTTTTTGTAAAGGTCTACCCAATACTGAAATGCTGCTTTACCTTGGGGTGTATTAAATGCCGCTTTGCCTTGTGCATCAACTAAAGTTACACCCATTTGCACAAATGACTCTAGCACTTCGGCGGAATCTTCGGGGACGAATGTAGTGAAAAAAGCGTACTTGCCAGTCTGATCTTTAATTTGTCTAGCTGCTGCTGCTAACTCTGTATAAGTCGCTGGAGGCTTACTTATACCCGCTTTTTTTAACAAATCTGTGTTGTAAATTGTTAACCTAGTAGTGAGATACCAGGGAATCCCAAAACTCTTACCATTAAGCGTACTGGCTTTCCAGATATTGGGTAAATAAGTTGAACGGGCATCGGCTGGCACGTTAGCATCCAGATCAAGCCAGGCATTACGAGTTGCTAATTGTGAGGCAAAATCTGGGTTCAGATTCACGACATCCGGTGCTGTTTTTGCGGAAACAGCTGTTAAAATTTTACTCTCCATTGCTGACCAAGGTACATCTACCCAAGTCACCTTGATCCTGGGATTTTCCGCCTCGAAAGAGCTAATTAAGTTTTTAAAGTAATCTGTGAATTGCGGCTGGAGTTGCATTGTCCAAAACTCAATTTGACCACTTTCGCCTCCTGCCTGCTGTGCCTTTGAATTAAGATTACCAGTGCTACAACTAACACTCCAGCTTAATAGCAATCCTAAAAGAGCAAAAATTCCTAGTTTTTTCCATGTTTTAGACTTGTTCCAGAATCTGTGTAATGTTGACATTTGTTATAAGTTATGTGTTGATTAAACCAACGTGGAATTCTAAGCTAAATTCAGTAGCAGACATTAACATAAATATTTCACTTAGTCTAATTCTTTACTCTCTAAACAACTACCAAAACTGTGGTTAACCGCTTCAAGAGTTTGTTTCCCAAAAACACAAACGGAGTTGGTATCGAACTGGCTCCAGACCGAATTAATATAGCTAAATTACGTAAGCGGGGACAGGGATTTAAACTGGCATCCTTTTTGTCGGTTCCGGTTCCAGAAGGCATATATGAAGATGGTTTAATTTACGATCCACCCGCTTTAGCAGAATTAATCCAGTCAACACTGGCTGAAAATAAGATTAAAGCACAGCGAGTCGCGACTGCTGTACCAGGAAAAGACTCTTTGGTTCGCCTGATTCCCTTACCAGCAGAACTAGATGATCAAGAACTGAGGGAAATGGTACTAAACCATGAAGCAGGTCTGTACTTACCTTATCCTCGTGAAGAAGCTGATGTAGATTATCAGAAGCTTGGGTACTTTGTGGATGAGGATGGAATTGAGAAAGTACAGGTGCTATTGGTTGCCACTCGCAAGGAAATTACCGATACATATATAGATACGTTTCAGCAGGCGGGCTTACAAGTAGATGTTTTAGAAATTAATAGTTTTGCGTTATTGCGAACAATTCGTGAACAACTACGGCAATTTCCGCCACAAGAAGCCGCAGTATTAGTCGATATTGAGTTTGATAATACTGAGATTGCAATTATTGTAGATGGTGTGCCGCAATTTACGAGAACAGTACCAATTGGCACATATCAGCTTCAAAGTGCGCTTTTACGAGCAATGAACTTACCGCCGTCTAGAGATATACAAACACTACAGGATCTGACTATTCCGATCGCCAACGATGACGATCGCGAAGCAAGATTAGGAGGCATTAATCCAGGTATGGCAGCAATGCTGAGAGTTTTGGGAGAATTAGCTGATGAAATGCGGCGATCGCTCGATTTTTATCTTAGTCAAAGTGAGAATTTAGAGGTAGTCCAAATTCTTCTAGCAGGACCAGGAGGAGGAATTGGACAACTAGATGAATTTTTTAGACAACGAATGAACTTACCCGCCGTGCAAATAGATCCAGTAGGGGCATTAGCCTTAGAAGTAGAAGAGGAAAAAATAACTCCGGCGCAACGACCAGGATTAGGAATTGTGTTAGGTCTGGGAATGCGGGAGATTTAAGCAGATGTATAGTTTAGATGTCAATTTCATTAAGGATCGTCCAGATTACAACTTAAAGGCAAACACCCGTACTTCAAAGTTTCGCGTCCCTGTTGGTAACTTCTCGCCGCTATATTTGGGGCTAGCAACTGGCTTGCTATTACCCGCTTTGGTAGGGATTGGGTGGTTATTTTTGCAAAGTCAAAATAGCCAGTTAGAACAGCAAATTGCTGAATTAGATATTCAGTTAAATCGTTTAGGAATTCAAGAACAAGAAATTAAAACAGTTCAAGCAGAAACGAACCAAATTAAGGCAGAAAACCAAGCACTAGCAACCGTATTTAATCAAATTAAACCTTGGTCAGCAATGTTGCAGGATATCCGCGATCGCATTCCTGCTACAGTTCAAATTGACAGCATCAAGCAAGTCGCGGCGGCTGCACCAGCAACTCCGCAGCCAGCAGCTAGCCCTAGTCCTAGCCCTTCTCCACAAGCTTCACCGCCAGGAACGACGGCACAAGGGCAAGCACCAGCACCAATAGCAACGCCAGTTGGTGGCATTGAAATTACTGGGATTGCGCGATCGTTTAACGACGTAAATGATTTCTTACTTACTCTGCAACAATCTGCTTTCCTCCAGCCTACAGATACCAGAATCGTCACAGCCGAGTTAGTTGATTCAACTGCGATCGCAGGTTCTGCTTCCCCGTCCGGTAACACTGTTGTAGTCAGAGGCCCTCAATTCGTGCGATACACAATTCAATCAAGTCTCAGCGATATTCCAGCATCTGAGTTACTGCGAGAACTCGAACGTAAAGGTACATTGGGACTGGTAGCGCGAATTCGCTTTCTGCAACAAAGAGGAGTCATTCAACAATGACAATCAGTGAAGACTTTATTACAGATGAAGGTGGAGACTTTGAGGCAACAGGGTCTACATATCCAACTGCGTTTGGCGTTACATTTACACCAGTAGTTAGTGGTGTTCTGATTGCCGTTTTAGGACTAGCAGCAACACTTTATTTGCTCCTCAACGTCGTTATGCCAGCTTTTCAGAAATATCAGGAACTACAAACAAGTCGAACTCAAAAGCAAGGACTAGTTTCTCAAAAAGAAGCAGTTTTGCAACAAAATGAGCAACTAAGAATTGACTTAGCACGGGTAAGACAACAAAGAACAGAAGTTTTAGCTTTATTTGCCAATGAGCGAACCTTTGATACGTTGCTACTCGATCTCAATCGCGTAATTGAATCTGGCAATGCAAGTCCGGGGCGGAATGCTACTAGGGCAAGACTAAAGCGATTTGTGCCAGCAACTACGTCTAGCGAGATTATCACGGATGGTTCGCTGGGTTCTGCTGTTAACGGTAAGCTCAAACGTCAAGTAGTTAATGTTGAACTTGAAGGAACGTTTGAACAAACCCAAGCAATTATCCGCAATATAGAGCGTCTACAGCCTTTATTGCTAGTCAAAGATTATCAATCGACCTTGGCACAAGGAACTTCTAATCAACAAGGTGCTAGGCTGGTTGGCAGTCCTGGAACGATTACTACATCTTTTCAGTTGCAAGCGTTAATGCCAGTTAGTGCAGATGAAGCACAAAAGGCGGCGGCGGCTAACCCACCACCCAAGTAATCTTCTAGATACGTTAGATAAAAAGGTAATTGTTGTTTAGTTATCCAACTTGTCAACTAATTCCTACCTTACTCTATGCTTGACCTACTGAAAATTTATGTTCTAGATATGCTGATTAGAGGAATCTGCGGGTGTAACGAGAAAAGTAGAAAACAAGTGTTAAGAAGATACATAAATACCGTGAATTTACTACCGTAAATTCACGGTATTTATAGCAGGTTTACACTTGAATACTGCTAGATTAATCAGTAAAATTTCGCTTGGATACATAGTAGATGTAGGTTAAGTTGCTTTGGTGGTTTTATTAGTTAAAAATAGCCTAAAACAATTGCCATATAAGTAATTCAACCTTAAAGCTAAAGTATTTATGTTGGATAATATATCAATTTTCTTATGCTTCTCTATTGTACAAATAGGCAGAAGTTTTAATGAAATAGCATTCCTAAAGGTAAGGGTGGAACAGTGAAACAGCTTCAAGGTAGTATATTCTTTGGCGGAGTGGCAGCCGTTTTACTAGCAGCTCAACCTGTGTGGGCAGCAGCTACGCAAGTGAAAGCAGTTCGGCTGAGTCCAGCAAATGGGGGACTAAATGTAGTTTTGGAAACTTCTAGAGGCGATCGCCCGCAAATTTTCACGAGCAGCCGAGGTAACACTTTAGTTGCAGACATTATTAACACTCAACTGCGCTTAACAGGAGGCAGTAGTTTCCGTCAAAACAACCCCGCTCCAGGTATCGCCTCGGTTGCAATCACCCAACTTGACCCTAATAGTATTCGCATGGTCGTTACGGGGACAAGTAGCACCCCCACAAGTCAACCTGTCCAGCGCACTGCTCAAGGACTTACACTCAACATTAGTTCCGGCGGCGCAAGGGCGGCGAATAGCCCGCCTGCATCAGCAAATACTCCAGTAGTAGTTCCTGCGTCGCCACGAGTAGCAGCGACTCCTCCCACTCAGACTCAGGCTCAAACGCCCACAGGGCAAACACCAAACGTTTTAGTTCCCAACCCAAGAGTGACGATTGATGGCGTACCAACACCAGCCGCTACACCAGCACCCGCAGTTCCGCCACCATTCTTGCCCAGAGCAGTTGCGCCACCAGTTGGAGATATTGCTGTCTCGAATACTGATGCCTCACCCACAAACATTAATTTAGAAACTACTGAACGAGTGCCGCGCTTGGTATTGCGAGATGCCCCAGTACGAGAAGTTTTAGCCCTTCTCGCCCGTGCTGCTGGACTCAACCTTGCCTTTACAACAGCAGCAGCAGCAGGGCAACAAGGCCAGGTAGATCAAGCGCCAGCTACTCCTAATGATGAGGGGCCGAGGATTTCTTTAGATATCGAAAACGAGTCAGTTCAAGACGTTTTCAACTACGTTTTACGAATTAGTGGATTGCAAGCTAACCGGACTGGACGCACTATTTTTGTTAGCACTAGACTAACGAATCAGGCTCGCGATGTAATCGTGCGTAGCCTTCGACTTAATCAGATTAATGTAGGAAGCGCACTAAATTTCTTAGTTGCGATGGGTGCAGAAAGCGCCGTCAGCCGTGAACGAACTGTTACTAGCGTTAATGCTGTACCAGTAGGAGGCGCTGCAACTCCAGTTACCCAAACCCAAACCAGTACAGAAACAAGAGTAGAAACCCAGCGCATTGATTTTCAAGACTCTATACCGCTACTGCGAGGGTTACAGGTAGTAGGAGACGAGCGCACTAATTCTCTGACATTAATTGGAACTCCTAAGCAAATTGATATTGCTACTACTCAATTAATTCAGATCGATTCGCGTCGTCGTCAAGTTGCTGTAAACGTCAAAATTGTTGATGTTAATCTTTTGGCAACAGAAGACTTCAACACAAGCTTCTCGTTTGGCATTGGTGACAGTTTCTTCTCCAATGATCGGGGTTCAGCTGTCCTCAATTTTGGAGGTATTACTCCGCCAACTAACTCTAATGTCGTTGGAAGTGTAATTAATCCCCCTGTGATCACTAATCCGATTACCGGACAAACTTTCTTAGATCCGAATAATAGTATTGTGATTCCAGGCGGAGGCGGTGGAATTATTGATGAAGACGGTAACTTCACGCAAACTGATGCCAGCTTCCTCGCTCCAATTGCTCCGTTTGGGGCTAATGGAGATCCTACTCAACCTGGTATTTCACAATTTACCCCAGGTACACCGACTATTCGGACTAGAAATCCAGACAACACAGTCACTGTTACGCAAGGAACTCAATCTACGATTACCAGTGCGCTGCCAACTTTATTTCAGTTCCCCGATCGCTTTCTAGCTCGTCTGCAAGCGCAAGTTGTTAGCGGTAATGCCAAAATCTTGACTGATCCAACTCTCACAGTCCAAGAAGGGCAAACTGCTGTTGTTAATCTAACCCAGGAAGTTTTTGGCGGATTTAGGCTAGAAACACAAAATAATGCAGGTACAAACGTTAATACAGTTAGGGAGCCAATTATTAGGCAAGCTGGTTTAATTTTGCAAATCAGAGTTGACCGAATTGATGATAATGGCTTTGTTGCCTTATCTGTCGCTCCTACAGTTTCGGCGATCGCAAACCAAGTAAATACTGCTGATGGCCCAATTACATTAGTGTCGTCTCGACAGCTAACTTCTGGGCAAATTCGTTTGCGTGATGCTCAGACGCTAATTTTATCAGGCATTATTCAAGATACAGATCGAGCTTCCGTCACTAAAATTCCAATTCTAGGTGATATTCCAATCTTGGGTGCGCTGTTTAGAAGTACAAATCGCCAAAACCAGCGCCAAGAAGTAATTGTATTACTAACGCCTCAAATTCTTGATGATTCGGAGCGATCGGCAACTGGCTATAATTACACGCCAGGACCAGACGCGCGTCAATTGCTAGAACGCCAAAATTTGAGAGTTCCAGGGCGATAATTCTTAACATTTTGAGCGCTTAAGATAAATTTTCAATTTTTTTCTTCCTTAAAACTCAAAAATCGCCCTATTGTTACCTGTCGTTTATAACTCAGGATAAAAATCTATCCCCGCAGCCGAGTATCTAAAGTTAGATAAAGCTTACTAAGAAAGGGTTTTAGGCTATTTTGATAGCTTTGAAATTTTTAGTTCAAGGCTTGTTGCTTTAGCTCCTAGCCGCAGGCTAAGTTCAAACTCTGCATAGAGAATAATGCTCTCACAAGGCATTTTTTGAGTAATTTTACTCAAAAAATCCTGAAATCCATATAACTTAAAGGTTCTACCGATCCATATTGACCTAGCAGACCTTAGAATGAGTCATTGAAATATCGAGGCTACGAGAGTTTCAGCCATTACTAAGTTGAAATCCTCTTGTTAGGCTGTGCCTGAAGCTCTATAAGCATGAGATTTCAGAGTCATGTTGAAGGTGTTTTATAAACCTCAAGGAGATTGAAATGAACAAAGGTGAATTAGTTGATGCCGTAGCTGAAAAGGCTAGCGTAACTAAAAAACAAGCCGATGCAGTATTGACAGCAGCTTTGGAAAGTATCATTGAAGCTGTCTCTTCTGGCGATAAGGTAACGCTTGTAGGCTTTGGCTCTTTTGAGTCACGCAAGCGCGAAGCCCGTGAAGGTCGTAACCCTAAAACTGGAGCTAAAATGAACATTCCAGCAACGAAAGTTCCGGCGTTTTCTGCTGGAAAACTCTTTAGAGAGAAAGTTTCGCCTGCGGCTGAAGCCGAGTAAGAGTGTTCACAACCAAAAACCATTATTGATGCGACCTGTACATGGGGGAAATTTAGCCTGGGCAGCAGAAAAAACAGGTTGTCCCCCTGATGCTATTCTGGATTTTTCTGCCAGTATCAGCCCGTTGGGACCGCCCCAAAGTGCGATCGCTGCCATTCAAGCTAATCTGGGTAATCTGAGCTACTATCCAGACCCCAATTATCGGGAACTAAGAGCCGCTCTTAGTCAATCGCATCAATTACCGCCGGAATGGATTCTGCCGGGTAATGGCTCGGCAGAGTTACTTACCTTAGCAGGCTGGGACTTGGCAAAATTAGCCGTGACAGCCTTAGTCACCCCAGCCTTTGGCGACTACTGGCGCTGTCTTAAAGCTTTCAACGCCAAAGTGCTAGAATGCCCTCTTGACTTGGAGGTAAGAGAAAAAGATAGTCTTTTGCCTCTTGCCTCTTGCCTCTTGCCTCTCGCCTCTGATAAGTGCGGTTTACTTCTGAATAACCCCCACAATCCTACAGGTAAGCTGTTTTCACAGGAGGCTATTTTGCCTTACCTGGAAAAATTTGCTTTAGTTGTATTAGATGAAGCTTTCATGGATTTTCTGCCTCCAGATCAAGATCAAAGCTTAATTCCACTTGTGCAGAAATATCCAAATTTAGTAATTCTGCGATCGCTTACCAAATTCTACAGCTTGCCTGGACTGCGGCTAGGATACGCTCTAGCTCATCCCGACCGACTTCAACGCTGGCAGCAGTGGCGCGATCCTTGGCCAGTAAATGCTCTCGCCGCCGCCGCCGCCGCCGCAGTTGTTCAAGATAAAGAATTTCAACAACAAACCTGGAACTGGCTACCACCAACAAAGTTACAGTTGTTTCAGGGTTTAGAGTTAGTAGGATTTCAACCTTGGCAAAGTGCGGCTAATTTTTTATTGGTTGAGTCAGAACAACCCAGTTCTCAATTACAGCAACAATTACTTCAAGATCACCAAATATTAATCCGTGATTGCCTGAGTTTTCCAGAACTAGGCGATCGCTACTTTCGGGTAGCTGTACGCTTAAAGGAAGAAAACGAGCGTTTAGTGCAAGCTTTGTCAACAATTATTAACGCTAACTAATCATCATAATTATGGCAGTTGACTATGATGTCGTAATTATTGGCGGCAGTCTAGCTGGACGCTACGCTGCCATTGCTGCAACCCATCTGGGAGCTACAGTTGCCCTTATAGAACCACCCACACAAGCAGCAATAAAACCACTGCTTGATCTCCTTACACCTCATGCTCTTACTGAAATAGGACAATTAACTCAGCAATTAAGTAATGCTGTTGGTATTCCTTACCAAAGTGGGGAATCTGTACAGTGGTTAGAGGCGATGCAGTGGACTGAAAGCGTTGTCTCAAATTTAGAAGAGCAAAATTCACCTGTTGTCTTAGCTGCACTCGGAGTTGATATTATCCTTGGTAACGGTCACTTTGAATCCTTACCACATATTGCACTTACTGTCAATGAGCGGAGATTGCGATCGCGTGCTTATCTAATCGCCGCAAATTCTCGTCCACGAATTCCAGATATAGAGGGATTACAAAGCACTGGTTATATCACTACCTCAGAAATTTGGCGATTGCTAACTTCCGCTCAGCTACCAAAGCGCTGGGTTATTCTTGGCGGCGATCCATCTGGTATTCAACTGGCTCAAACCCTAGCAAGACTTGGTTTAGACGTTACTCTGATAGTCAAGCGTTCCCATATTTTACCCAAAGAAGACCTAGATATAGCCCAATTGCTGCAAGCAACTCTAGAAGCTGAAGGTGTGCGCGTCCTCACTCAAACCTTAGTAACACAAGTGAAGCGCATTCAAGGTCAAAACTGGGTTCAAGCAGGAGATGAGGCGATTGAAACTGATCAAATTTTAATTTGTGCTGGACAACAGCCTAATGTTGAAGACCTAAATTTGGAAGCGGTAGGAGTTAAATGGAACCAGCACCACCTGATATTAAATGAAAAACTCCAAACCACTAACCCCCGCATCTACGCTTGTGGTGATGTAATTGGTGGTTATCAGTTTGCTAATATTGCAACTTATGAAGCTAGAATCGCTCTCAAAAATGCTTTATTTTTTCCCCTGTATAAAGTAAATTACCGTAGTATTCCTTGGGCGATATTTTCTGCTCCTCAACTAGCACGAGTTGGCTTAACTGAAGCGCAAGCAAAACGTAACTATGGAAATACTATTGTAGTATTGCGGCAGTACTTTAAAAGCGTGGCAGCAGCCCAGCTAACTGGAGAAACAACAGGTGTTTGTAAAGTAATTTTATTAGAAAACGGCGTAATTTTGGGAGCAGCATTTGTAGGGACACAAGCTGTTGAAGTAATTAATGTAGTTGCGCTAGCGATCGCTCAAAATCTCAAAGTAGATGCGCTTACCCAGCTAGTTCCTATATATCCCAGTCTCTCAGAGATTTTCACTCAATTAGCTGTTGCTTGGAGACGGCAACGTATTCACCGTAATATTAAGCTACGAAATTTTCTGGAAAGCTTTTTTAATTTCCGTCGTTCTTGGTCACGGTAGCTATTAATCTAATTGCTCATTTAGGTTTTTCGCTATTTCTACGATACTTATTTTCAGGAAAAGAACCGCCAATACCTTGAATAATCCCGCGTCCAACTAAACCAATAGCCCGACCAATTACTTGCGTAAGAATATACACAACACCACTACCTAAAAATGCTACTGCTGCTCTTAAGCGTGGAGCGATCGCATCACGAGTTTCTAGCCCTAGCGTTACTAGCAATTGAATTCCTGAAAGTTCAATTAACTCTTGATTGCGAGACGCATAAATTGAAATTTGGGCGATTCCTCTACTTGCCAAAACAAACAATTTATAGCGACTTTCAAAAATTGCCTTTGGCTCATTAATGTAGTTATTGAGACGATATTTCCAAGATAAATTGTTTCTAAACTGTTCAATTTCCCGTGTTGAAATTAAACGGCGGTCATAGAAGTTTTGTTTGATTGATGCCACATCAGCAAACTTATTTATTAACGGTTGTGCCACCCCATTAGCCACCTGAATAATTAAATTCTGAAAAATTAACTCTGCCCGTTCCCTTGCTTCTAAGCTATTAGCTGGATAGGAAACATTATCGATTACTAAAGGCGTTTCAAATAATAAGTAAGAAAACAAGTGAACTACTAAAGGAATTTTATTCAAGATTGCTGTTTGTACTACTGGCGCATCTTGTAATAAGATATTTACAAATTCTACATTGTGTTGTGTGCTGCCCTTGCCAGAGACATCGCCTACTTGCAATGTAGAATATTTACCAAAAAAGTCTGTTATTACTGCCTGCCACAAATCCCGCACGATAACTAATTGAAGGTTTACTAACTGCGTTCTATCGACTTGGGAAAAACGCAATTCATTTAAAATATCCTTAATTTTTTGGATAATTAGCTTAAGTAATTCTCTTTTTATTCCCTCGCGAAAAATATCAATTTCTAGAGGTGTATCAGTCAAGTTTTGTAGACTAAATTCAAGTTTCGCAAGTGTAGATTCAACTAATTCAGCTTGTAAGCTTTTAAAATTACTTTGAGAACTAATTTCCAGCCGAGAAATTGGTAGAGACAAAGCCTCATTTAAACCAGATGATTTAAAAGTATTCCCCTCTATTTCTACTCCCTGATCCCTAATTTCCCGTGCAGCCAACAACTGATTTACAAGCCAACGCGACGCTAACAATTCTCGCCGTTGTCCCGCTAAAAATGCTCTATCCAGTAATGGTAGTCCGGGGATTTGTAATTGTGCTGTTACTTCAGCCAAGCTAGTATCAATTTGCTGTAGTCCTGACAAACGTACCTGATTCCGAACTGTGCTAAAAACACCAGGCGTTAATGATTGAGAAGTAAAAATTTTCTTACTTCTTGCCTCAATCCAGTAAGAACGACCCGTTGCCACTTGCCGCATCGCAGCGACTAATTCAGAAACAGAAATTCCTTTAGGGCAATATCCATTAACTCCAGCTTGCTGCGCTGCCTTTAAATGAGTAGGTTCTAAAATTGAACTGAAAAGCAATATCGGCAAATTAGGGTACTGAGTTTTCAGTTGCCGACAAAATTGTAATGCTAATATTGGGTCAAGCTGAAACTGATCTAAATATAAGTCTAACACCACCAAATCTATTCTTGAGGCCGGGGTGCTAATAGAAATAGCCTCACTCAACTCTGCTAAAATTTGCAATGCAGCTGCACTGGATTCGGCTTGGGCCGCCACTTTCAAATCGGGAAATTGCTCAATCGCTATACACAGACCTGTACGGAAGATGGGGTCTGGATCGACTAGCAGTAACTCCAGTGGGCGATCGCTCATATTACGTTACTGACTACGCACATAAAGCGTACTTAAAACCTCACTCTTTCTGCTGCCGATAGCCGTAAAAGTTAATACTATAGTCAGTAATCCGTACTCCTGTTTGTTCTTCAATCGAACGAATCAAATCTTCTGGCAGTTCTACCTCAACATCTAAAATCTGGCTAGTGTCTAGGCAGTTGATATGACTATGAGAGTCACTAATATTACCATACAAACGACCATCTGAGCGCTCAATACACTCAATAATATTTTGGCTAGATAGCGCCTCTAAGTTTTGATACACTGAAGTATGACCGATCTCTTTACCTTGCTGGTTTAAGCGATCATAAATTTCTCTAGCCGACAGATGCTCTTTTGCTTGCCAAAGCAGTTCTAGAATGAAGCGACGCTGACGACTCAAGCGCATACCCAGTAATTGACACCGATCAACAGCATCTTCAAGCGATCGAATTGGTTTTACGGCTGCCGCTTCTTTTTTCATAATTAAACTTCTTAATCAACTAGGTAGGAGGATTAAGTTTCTACCTCTTATTTATTATTTTACTAGGAACTAATATCCAACACTCTGCCAGGCTTGCCAGCCAAATGAGCATAAGCTTCTCACCAAATGACTCTAATACTTTCTTGCTACTTAGTGGTAACTAGGCTGGTACTAGACTTTGGAGAGCGCATTCTTAGCTTTTTGACCAGATTGTTTAGATAATTATATTCTAACCCAAACTCATTACAACTTTATCCTAAATTTTAGCTAAATGTCTATAAGTCTTTACTGATGGAGCTAAGTATAGCTTTGTTTCAAGGCTAGCTTTAGCAATAGCTAAGTAGGTCTGAATTCAGAAGTAAATACTCTTGCTGTACTGACTTGAGAATAGCTATGGATAAAAGCACAAATTAAAAAGTAACAAAATATACTTTGGTTGATAACTGACTTTAGTAATTATTAAAACTAAGTTTAGCAAAATAACTTTATAAATTTGAATTTCATAGATATATTTATTAATACTAGCTAGGTGGTATGCAGATAAAATAATCAAATAAAAATCAAGTAATTAGTAGATAAATAGGTAAGAATATAAAATTTATAAAAGTACTAAAAAGTTTTTATTTAAAGTAAATTAAGTATTATAATTGAATACAGCATAATGTTTTGAATTTAACCTACTGTATTTTATACTATGTAGATATACTACATTATCTTCTTACCTTTTAGTATAATAAAATCTATTTTAATATTTATTTAACCATAGCTTTACCTAAAACATATAAATAATTATCTGAAAATTTAACAACTTTATAATCTTAATTATACTTTGTTATTTTAATGTTAATTAGTGATTTTAACAGCCAGAAAAACTATTTTTTAAAAGTTGCTGTTAAATCAAGCCTTCAGTTTTACCTATAAGTAAGACAAAAAGGTGTGCAATTTTGATAGTCATTACAAGTGGAATACTACCAAAATGGCGTTGTCTCATTCAATTTGAATAACCAAAAGTATCGGAGGAGTTTTAATGTTTTCTAGTTCAAATCGTTGGGCTTTATCAATTTCTACACTAGCGATCACTGTTGCAGGAACTTTTAGTTCTGTTAACGCAGCAGTAGTTGTTGCTCCAACAGCTGCGTGCAGACAAGGCGATATTGTAGGAGCTGCTGCTAGCACAGCCCCAGCCACACAGCGAAATGCGGCACAAGCAGCATCTAACGTCTAACGCATATTCTGCTCCTGACGTTCCACTCACGCGCTTTATTAGTCAAACAACCGCTGGTGTTTCTACTGTAGAATTTGAAGGCGAAATAGCAGCAGATAACTTTTGCAACTTAGAAGTTGACGTTATCGCCGGTACACGCAACATCGAGGAAATCGAAGAACAAATTCCAGGTTCAGCGTATTCTAGTCAAGTTCCAGCAGTAGTACGTCAGCGTCTGCAAAGGGAGCTACCAAACTACAGCATTACTTTTATTGAGAGGAGTACAAGACCTCAGCCTGGGCCTCGACCTGTACCACCTCTTACACCAAATCGTGTTGTTTATGAAATTGAAGGTAGTTGTACTGGTACTAACCCTATTCCAGGCCCAACAGCAGGCAATTACTGTATAAATGGTTAGTCAGGGGAAGCTCAAATCAGTTCAGACGGCAACAATTTTACGTTTGCAGTAACTCAGCAGTAAGTAGAATAGCTAGTGTGTTGTAATTGTTAAACTAAGGTAGCTACTGTATTACCCAGGTAGTAATGCAGCAGCTATTTTTATTTAAATTATTCGCGTTAATTTATTGCGATCGCCAACTTTTAAATTTTTACTAACTGTAGCGAACAATTTAATTCTTGCCTATAATTAACTCAACTTATAAAAAACTCTTGAAAAACAAAAATTTTGGCTTAGTTTGACTCATGCATTAAAACAGAGAGACTGGTCCTAATGTTGACAAAAAACATATCAAGGAAAACCAGCAAAAGAAATCAAGATACTGAAGAATTGCCGGACAAAATTACTATCTAGGTAGCTGTTGAGTAAAATAAGTAATAATAGAACAAGTATCTAGCACCGCTCTTTATTAGATCTACTTAAGTTTAGTTGTAAACAAAGTTACATCAATAATCTTAATTATGCAACCTACTTCTACTTGGCAACGGCTGAAAAAGCAAGAACTCAGTTGTGAGGAAGCGCTGAAACTTTTGGTAGACGAGCAAGGAACTGTTAACCAAAGTCTATTGGACCGGGAAGTAAGTAATAGATTCTTACGGCACTTTCAAGACAAAAGTTCTTTACCTCCGGCAATTCCCTTGCTCCTATGGCGCGGTTGTTACTACCTGGGAAGTCCTGTAGATTTACCACAGGACGCGATCGCAAATCTCACCAATCGTACAGGCAGCGAAGTTAAAATTATTCCCATTTCTGATCAAAGCTATCGCGCCTGGTTCCACACTCAAAATCTAAATACCAACCGCATCAGTTCTGTACCTCTGGTTAATCCGATTACAGGAGAACAAGAGCAAGAAAACATTACTGAAACAACTGAAATCTATCTCTCCAAAGCATCAGACCAAATTGACCGGATTAAAACATTGCTGAGTGGCGCATTACGCAACCGCGCCAGTGACATCCATTTGGAACCACTAGCAGAAGGCTTAAGAGTCCGCTATCGCATTGATGGCGTAC
>JAESFL010000506.1_pt1 | contig 26080 bp, 19 predicted proteins | sample 9269401 | NCBI WGS metagenome assembly JAESFL01 (sample SAMN14506025, study PRJNA617098) | algae metagenome | isolation source: Gloeocapsa sp. UFS-A4-WI-NPMV-4B04 and co-occurring heterotrophs from desert... | place: USA: Utah | collected 2006-10-01 | reverse complement strand
CGCTCGTCGGCTCCGGCTCGGGCAGGGGATAGCCGGCGTTTCCGGCAGGCTTGGGATGATAGATCAGCTCCGCCACGAAGCCCGACCCGACCGCGAACAGGAGAGCACCCAGGACAGCGCCCGCAACCTTGTTCAGCTCGAAGGAATCCATGCTCGACAGCTCCGGCGCACGGGATCAGGACCCGGCGGATGAGGGCCCGACGGGCTGACGCCGGACTTTGGAGAATTTCAAGGGTGATTAGCCGCTCGGGCCCGATCTTGACAATGGGCCATACGCGCTGCGCGCTGTCGCATACCGTTATTGTCACCGGCTCCCTGCGGGCGGGCCCTCGCCGTTGCAGCGCTGCCGCACCCTGAGCGGCGGCCGGCGCAGCCACGAAGCGGGTCAAAGGCCCTCACGAGCCGGCCATGACAAGCCGGACGGCCGCTGCTAGAGCCGCCCCGTCCCGTCTGCCAACGCGCGTCTCATAGTCCGAGGCTATGTCCGATCCTCTGATCCTGATTCCGGCCCGCCTCGCCGCGACCCGGCTGCCGTCGAAGCCGCTCGCCGACATCGCAGGCGCGCCGATGATCGTCCATGTCTGGCGCCGCGCGGTGGAGGCGGGGATCGGACCCGTGGTGGTCGCCACCGACACCGACGCGATCGCCGAGGCGATCGAGGGGCAGGGCGGACTGGCGGTGATGACGCGGGCCGATCACCCCTCCGGCTCCGACCGCCTCGTGGAGGCGCTGGAGATCGTCGATCCCGACGGTAACCACGACGTCGTCGTCAACGTCCAGGGCGACCTGCCGACCATCGACCCGGCGATCATCGCCGCTTCGGTGACGCCGCTCGCCGACCCGCAGGTCGATATCGCCACCCTCTGCGCAATCATCCACCGGGCGGAAGAGATGGACGACCCGAACGTGGTCAAGATCATCGGCCACACCGTCGGGCCCAACCGCCTGCGCGCACTCGCCTTCACCCGCGCGCGCGCGCCCTGGGGGGAGGGTCCGCTGTTCCACCATATCGGTCTCTACGCATATCGCCGGAAGGCGCTGGCGCGGTTCAACGCCCTGCCGCAGGGCGAGCTGGAGCGGCGCGAGAAGCTGGAGCAGTTGCGCGCGCTGGAGGCCGGCATGCGCATCGATGCGATGATCGTCGAGGATCTGCCGCTCGGCGTCGACACCCCCGCCGACCTGGAGCGTGCCCGCACGCTGCTCGCCGTCCGCCGCCTCAATTGAACCGGCTGAAAAACCGATGACCGACCGTACGATTGCCTATCAGGGCGAGCCTGGGGCCAACTCGCACATCATCTGCTCGCAGGCTTATCCCGGCTGGACTGCGCTGCCCTGCGCCACCTTCGAGGACGCCTTCGCGGCGGTGAACGAGGGCAAGGCTAGGCTCGCGATGATCCCGATCGAGAATTCGATCGCCGGCCGGGTGGCCGACATCCACCACCTGATCCCGACCTCGCGGCTGCACATCATCGCCGAGCACTTCCTGCCGATCCACTTTCAGCTCATGGTTCTGCCGGGCGTCACGACGGAGAGCCTCACCAGCGTCCACAGCCACGTCCACGCGCTCGGCCAGTGTCGCCGGATCATCCGGCGCCTGGGCCTCAAGGCGGTGGTGGCCGGCGATACCGCGGGTGCTGCCCGCGAGGTCGCGGATGCCCAGGACCCGACCCGCGCGGCGCTCGCTCCGGCCATGGCGGCGGAGGTCTACGGCCTCGACATCTTGGAGCGCGACGTCGAGGACGAGGCGCACAACACCACGCGCTTCGTGGTGTTCTCGCCCGAGCCCGTCGAGATCGAGCCGGGCAACGGTCCCACCGTGACGAGCTTCATCTTCCGGGTCCGCAACATTCCGGCCGCGCTCTACAAGGCGCTCGGCGGCTTCGCGACCAACGGCGTCAACATGTCGAAGCTCGAGAGCTACATGGTCGAGGGGCAATTCACCGCGACCCAGTTCTACGCCGAGGTCGACGGCCACCCCGAGGATGACGGCCTGCGCCGGGCGCTGGACGAGCTGCGCTACTTCTCGAAGGAATTGCGCATCATCGGCACCTATCCGGCCCACCCGTTCCGCGAGACGACGCGGCAGGCGGCGGAATAGCCGGCGACCACGAAAAAGGCCGACGCAGAAGCGCCGGCCTTTTTTCATGTCCGATCCGACGAAGGCCTCACGCCGCGTCGGCCGGCTTGTCCTTGCTCGCCTCGGGCTTCGGGCCGCCCTTGGAGACGCCGACGAGCGCCGGGCGCAGGGTCCGATCACCGATGACGTAGCCGGTCTGTACCACCTGGACCACGGTGCCGTTCGGAACCTCGGTGTTCGGCACCTCGAACATCGCCTGGTGCCGGTTCGGGTCGAAGCGCTGGCCCTGCGGATCGACCACCTTCACGCCGTGACGCTCCAGCGTCTTGGCGAGATCGCGCTCGGTCAGTTCGATGCCCTCGACCAGGGCCTTGAAGGGGCCGTCCGCGCTCGCACGGGCCTCGGCCGGCACGCTCTCGAGGGCGCGGCGGATGTTGTCGGCCGTGTTGAGCATGTCGCGGGCAAAGTTCGTCACCGCGTAGGCGCGGGCATCGGCGACCTCGCGCTCCGTGCGGCGGCGCAGGTTCTCCATCTCGGCCAGCGTCCGCAGCAGGCGGTCCTTGAACTCGTCGCGCTCGGCGATCGCGGCCGCGAGGCCCTCCGCATCCGCGCCCGCGGTAGTCGGCTGCGGCGGGACCTCCGCCTCCGTGCCGTTGTGCCGCTCCTGCTTCTCCATGTCGTCAGCCATCATCGTGCGATCGATCGGGTCTCGAAGTGTTCCGGGATGGGGCTGATATCATTCGGGCATACCGCGAAATCAAGCGAGGGCAGCGCCATCCGCGCCTACAACTCCCGCGGCGGCGGCGAATCGACCAGCGCGTCGAGCCCCTCGGCCCGCAGGGCGGCGACGTCGCTGGCGAACACCTCCATCACCGCAGCACGGATCATCGCGAGCCGGTCGGGCTGCACCACGCGGGTGCCGGTCAGGTCGGTCACGTAGAAGACGTCGACCGCCCGCTCGCCGAAGGTCGCCACATGCGCCGAGGTGATGTTGAGGCTCAGGCGGTTGAGCGCCGTCGTCAGTTCGTAGAGCAGGCCGGGACGATCGAGGCCGGTGATCTCCACCACCGTCTCGCGGCTCGACAGGGCGTTGTCGATCGACACGTCCGGCGGCACGAGGAAGGTCTTGGGCGGCTGCTTCGGGTGCTTGTCGGCGACGAGTTCGGCGATCTTGATCTCGCCCTTGAGCGCCCGCTCGATCGCGGTGGCGATGCGGCCGGCGCGGCGCAACTCGTCCTCGTCCCGCTCGAAGGCGCGGGAGATGAAGATCGAATCGAGCGCGAAGCCGTCGGTCGTCGTGAAGATCTGCGCATCGACGATGTTGCCGCCCGCCGTCGCGCAAGCACCGGTGATGATGGCGAGCAGGCGCGGATGGTCGGGCGAGTAGACCGTCAGCTCGGTCACGCCGCGCACCGGATCGGTCTCGTAGGTGGTGGCACTGGTGCGGCCCTCCTCCATCACCGTGCGCAGGAAGCGGGCGTTCTTGTAGTGGCGGGTCGAGTCCACCTTGAGCCAGTAGGCTTGGTTGTGGCGTGCGGCGTAGGCATCGAAGGTGTCGGTGTGCCAGTCCGAAAGTTGCTCGCGCAGGGCCATCTGGATCAGCCGAACCCGGTCGGTGCGGGCGATCTCGGAATGGCCGCCGGACAGCAACACCTCGGTCTCGTCGTAGAGGGTGCGCAGCAGCGTGCCCTTCCACGCCGTCCACACGCCGGGCCCGACCGCCTTGATGTCGGCCACGGTCAGGATCGCCAGCAGCTTCAGCCGCTCCAGACTCTGCACCTCGCTGGCGAACTTCTCGATCGTCCGGTGGTCGGAGAGATCGCGGCTCTGCGCCGTCATCGACATCAGCAGGTGGTGCTCGACGAGCCAGGACACCGTCTCGGTCTCGGCCTGGCTGAGGCCGAACCGCGGCCCGAGCTTGCGCGCGATGGCGGCGCCGGCGATCGAGTGGTCCTCCGGCCGGCCCTTGGCGATGTCGTGCAGCAGGATCGCGACGTAGAGGGCGCAGCGGTTGTGAATCGTGTCGATCAGGCGCGAGGCCAGCGGGTGCTCCTCGCGCACCCGACCGGAATCGATCGCCGCGAGCACGCCGATCGAGCGCAGCAGATGCTCGTCCACCGTGTAGTGATGATACATGTTGAACTGCATCATCGCGACGATGCGGCCGAATTCCGGGATGAAGCGGCCGAGCACGCCGGCCTCGTTCATCGAGCGTAGGATCGTCTCCGGGGCGTTCTTCGAGGTAAGGATGTCGAGGAAGAGGCGGTTGGCCTCCGCATCGATGCGCACCGCGTGGGTGATGAGCTTGAGTGAACGGTTGGCCAGTCGCGCCGCGTCCGGATGAATCGGCAGGTTGTGCCGGTCGGCGAGCCAGAACAGGCGGATCAGGTTGACCGGATCGCGCTCGAACGTGTCCTCGCCGCGAATGTTGACCCGGCCGTTGTCGATCCAGAAATCCTCCGCCTCGATTGAGGTGGCGCGGAAGCGGTCGCGGAAACGGCCGATCCAGCGGTCGAGCACCGGTGTTCGCTTGGCGTGGCGCGCTTCGAGTTCCGCGCAGACGATGGCGGTGAGGTCGCCGACATCCTTGGCGATGAGGAAGTAGGCCTTCATGAAGCGCTCGACGCCGGACAGGCCGCCGCGGGCGCCGAAGCCGAGCCGCTCGGCGATCTTCGGCTGAAGCCCGAAGGACAGCCGCTCCTCCGCGCGTCCGGTGACGAAGTGGATGTGGCAGCGCACCCGCCACAGAAATTCCTCGCAGCGCTCGAACAGCTTGTACTCGTCGGGCGTGAACAGCCCGGCATGGACAAGCTCCACCTGATCGCGCACCCGGTAGGTGTATTTGGCGATCCAGAACAAGGTGTTGAGGTCCCGCAGGCCCCCCTTGCCGTCCTTGACGTTGGGCTCGACGAGGTAGCGCGAGGCACCCGCCTTGGCGACGCGGGCGTCGCGCTCGCGTAGCTTGGCATCGACGAATTCCGAGGCCGAGCCGATCACGAGTTCCGTGTCGAAGCGCGTGACCATCTCCTCGAAGAGATGGCGCGAGCCGAACAGGAAGCGGGATTCGAGCAGAGCGGTGCGGATCGTCATGTCCGCGCGGCCCTCGCGCAGGCACTCCTCCACCGAGCGCGTCGCGTGGCCGACTTTCAGCTTCAGGTCCCACAGCACGTAGAGCATCGCCTCGACGACGCTCTCGGACCACGCGGTCTGCTTGTAGGGCAGCAGGAACAGGAGATCGATGTCCGAACCCGGTGCCATGGTTCCGCGGCCGTAGCCGCCGGTGGCGACGATCGCGAGTTGCTCGCCCGTGGACGGGTTGTCGTTCGGGTAGAGGCGCCAGACCACGGCATCGTAGATCGCCCGCACCACCGCGTCGGTGAGCCGGCTCAGCCGTTGTGCACAGGCAAGTCCGTCCCGCTCCTTCATCAGGAGGCGCTCGGCCTCCCGGTGCCCGGTCTCGATCACCTTGCGCAATTCGGGCACAAGCAGCCCACGCAGCTTGGTGGGCTCGCGCGCGTCGCGGTCGAGTGAGGCGACGATCTTTTCGAGGACGGGAACGGGGTCGAACATGGCCGTCCCGTTAGCATGTAAAGCCGGTGGCGGCATCGGGCGGTTGCCCGCAACCCAGCCGTTCTGTTCGGCGAATTTTTTGTTTGACGAAAAGAACGTGACTGTTTTAGCCATCGAGTGGATCCAGGCGACAAGCCGGGCCGACGAGGGAGACAGCCATATGATCCGACGCCGCCATGTCCTGTCCGCATTCGCCGGCGTGCTCGGCCTTCTCGCGGCCGGATCCGAGTTGCGCGCCGCCGATGTCTCGGAAATCCGGCTCGATTGGGCGACCTACAATCCGGTCAGCCTCGTCCTGAAGGAGAAGGGCTTTCTCGAAGAGGCGCTGAAACCTCGCGGCATCAAGGTGCGGTGGGTCCAGTCGCTCGGCTCCAACAAGGCGCTGGAATTTCTGAACGGCAGCGCCATCGATTTCGGATCGTCGGCCGGCGCGGCGGCACTGCTGGCGCGGATCAACGGCAACCCGGTCAAGGTCGTCTACGCCTATTCCCGACCGGAATGGACCGCTCTCGTCACCCGCAAGGAGACCGGGATCGCGAAGCCCGCCGACCTCAAGGGCAAGCGCATTGCCGTCACCCGCGGCACCGATCCGCACATCTTCCTCATCCGCGCGCTGCAGAGCGCCGGGCTCACCGAGAAGGACGCCAAGCTCGTCCTGCTGCAGCACGCCGACGGACGCACCGCACTCGATCGCGGCGACGTCGATGCCTGGGCCGGACTCGACCCGATGATGGCCGCCGCCGAGATCGAGAGCGGCGCCGTGCTGTTCCACCGCGATCCGAGCGCCAACACCTGGGGCGTGCTCGACGTGCGCGAGGATTTCGCCAAGGCCCATCCCGACCTCGTGCGGGTCGTCATCGCGGCCTACGAACAGGCTCGCGCCTACGCGATCGCCCATCCCGATGCGCTGAAGAGCGCGCTCGTTTCCGCCACCAAGCTGCCCGAGGCGGTCATCGCCAAGCAGATCGAGCGCACGGATCTCAGCCAGCCTGCCGTCGGTCCGGCCCAGGCCGAGAGCATCCGCGCCGCCGGCCTCGCCCTGCAGCAGGCCGGCGTGATCCCCGCTTCCACCGACGTGGCGGCGGCGGTCGACGGGCTGATCGACCCGCAGTTCAACCCAGCCCCGGCCCGCTGAGCCTGCCCGTGCCGGACGCCGCGCACCTCGTCGCCTTCGCCGTTGTCGCCCTCGGCATGGTGCCGGCGGAGCTTGCGCTGCGTGGCGCTGAACGCCCGATCCGGTAGGACGGGGGCGAAACCACGATGCAGACACGGCGCGGCCCCTTCGCATGAGCCTCACCACCGTTCTCTCCGAAGAGCCCGAAGCGACGGCCGCCCCCGCGCGTCGAGCCGCCCTTCTCGGCGGCGGCGCGCGGCTTGCGCTCGGCCTGCTGCTGCCCTTCGCCCTCGCGCTCGGCTGGGAGATCGCGGTTACGACCGGGCTCGCCTCCGGGCGCCTGCTGCCGCCGCCGAGCCGGGTCGGTGCCGCGCTCTGGACGCTCGCCGCATCCGGCGAACTCTGGACTCATGTCGAGGCGACCCTGATCCGCGTCGGCCTCGGCTTCGCTTTTGGGGCGGGCGCCGGCATCCTCGCCGGCGCGCTCACCGCGACGCTGCCCGTCCTGCGCTGGCTGGTCGATCCGAGCCTTCAAGCCCTGCGTGCGGTGCCCTCGCTCGCCTGGGTGCCGCTGTTCATTCTGTGGTTCGGCATCTTGGAGACGCCGAAGGTCGCCCTGATCGCGGTCGGCGTGTTCTTCCCCGTCTATATCGGCGTGGCCGGCGCCATCGCCTCGGTCGATCGCAAGCTGGTGGAGGTCGGCCGCATCTTCCGCCTCTCGAAGGCCGGGCTCGCTCGGCGCATCCTCCTGCCCGCCGTGCTGCCGGCGACGCTGACGGCCCTGCGCACCGGGCTCGGCTTGGGTTTCCTGTTCGTGGTGGCCGCCGAACTGATGGGCGCCTCCGAGGGCCTCGGCTACCTGCTCCTCGACGGCCAGCAATTCAGCAAGCCGGACCAGATCCTGGCCGCGATCATCAGCTTCGCCGTCGTCGGCAAGGCCGCCGACGCCGTGCTCGTCGCGCTCACCAGCCCGCTGGTGCGCTGGCAGGACACCGCGCGGGAGACGCTGTGAGCCTTCCATGCTGAGCATACAAACCCTCTCCAAGACTTATGCCGACGGCACTCGCGCGCTGGAGGGCATCGACCTCGATGTGCCGAATGCCGAGATCGTTGCGTTGATCGGTGGCTCGGGCTGCGGCAAGACCACGCTCCTGCGCCTCATCGCAGGGCTCGACCGGCCGAGCACCGGTCGGATCGCCCTGGACGGCGAGCCGATCACCGGGCCGCATCCCGGCGTCGGCCTGGTGTTCCAGGAACCGCGCCTGCTGCCCTGGCTGACGGTGGCCCACAATGTCGGCTTCGGCATCGAACACCTGCCTGGGCGTGAGCGGCGGGAGCGCGTCGCCCACGCCCTGGAGCGGGTCGGTCTCGCCGAGCATGCCGGGCGCTGGCCCCGCGAATTGTCCGGCGGACAGCAGCAACGCGTGTCGATCGCCCGCGCCTTCGTCGCCAGCCCGCGGGTGCTGCTCCTCGACGAGCCCTTCTCGGCGCTCGACGCCTTCACCCGCAAGGATCTCCACCGCCATCTCCTCGCCCTGTGGGAGGAGGTGCGGCCGACGGTGCTGATCGTCACCCATGACGTCGCCGAGGCAGTGGCGCTCGCCGACCGCGCCATCGTCATGCGCCCGCGTCCCGGCCGTCTCGACGAGACGGTGGCCCTGCCGTTGCGCCGGCCGCGCGACTCGGCGGCACCGACGAGCGAGGCGGCGACGCGCGCGATCCTCTCCGCCCTCGACCAATCGCTGCGCCCGCGCGATGCCTCCCGTACACCGGAACTCGCCGGGGGCAGTTCGTTCTGAGGTGTTGCGGTTACGCGAAAACCGCTAAGCCCGGCCGCTCAAGAAAACAGGAGGAAATCCATGGACGCCGACGCCCTGCGCGCTCTCCAGGCCCCGCTCAAGAACAAGTACCGTGAAACGCCCGATTCCGCCGTCATCACCCTGAAGGCCAAGGGTGCGCTGGACGACACCAGCATCGCCTGCAAGGTCGAGACCGGCCGCGCCCTGGCGGTCGCCGGCCTGCATCCCGCCACCGGCGGCTCGGGTGCCGAACTTTGCTCCGGCGACATGCTGCTGGAGGCGCTCGTCGCCTGCGCGGGCGTGACGGTGAAGGCGGTGGCGACCGCGCTGGAAATCCCGCTCAGGGCCGGCACGGTCAGCGCCGAGGGCGATCTCGACTTCCGCGGCACGCTCGGCGTCGACAAGCAGGCGCCGGTGGGCTTCCGCGCCATCCGCCTGACGTTCGACCTCGACACCGACGCGCCCCAGGAGAAGCTGGACCAACTCCTGAAGCTGACCGAGCGCTACTGCGTCGTGTTCCAGACCCTCAATCACAAGCCGGAATTGTCGGTGAACGCCTCGCGCTCCTGAGCCGCGAAGCTTATCTGACGGGCGTCATGCGCCTGCTCATCATCGAGGACGACCGCGAGGCCGCCGCCTATCTGGTCAAAGCGTTCCGGGAAGCCGGGCACGTCGTGGACCATGCCGGCGACGGCCTCGACGGCTACGCGCTCGCTCGCGAGGGCGATTACGACGTGCTGATCGTCGATCGCATGCTGCCGAAGCTCGACGGGCTCTCGCTCGTGCGCTCGCTGCGCGAACAGGCGATCGCCACGCCGGTCCTCATCCTCTCGGCGCTCGGTCAGGTGGATGACCGGGTGAAGGGGCTGCGGGCGGGCGGCGACGACTATCTCCCCAAACCCTACGCCTTCTCCGAGCTTCTCGCCCGCACCGAGGTGCTGGCCCGCCGCCGCACGGCCGCGACCGGTCCCGGCGAGGCCACCGCCTACCGCGTCGGCGATCTCGAACTCGACCGGCTCTCGCACCGAGTGACGCGGGCGGGCCGCGAGATCGTGCTGCAGCCGCGCGAGTTCCGGCTGCTCGAGTACCTCATGCGCCATGCCGGACAGGTCGTGACCCGTACGATGCTGCTGGAGCATGTCTGGGACTATCACTTCGACCCGCAGACCAACGTCATCGACGTTCACGTCTCGCGGCTACGCGCGAAGATCGATCGCGGCTTCGAGCATCCGATGATCCACACGGTCCGCGGCGCCGGCTACGTCATCCGGCCGGACGAGCCGCAACTTCCGTGAGCCCCGCCGCATCGCCGCCACAGGACGGCCTCCTCGCGCGTCTGGGAAAGATCTTCCGCACGACGGCATTCAAGCTGTCACTCGCCTACCTCGTGCTGTTCGCGGTGCTGGCCTCGCTCGGCCTCGGCTACGTCGCCTGGAACGCGCGCCGCGTGCTCGACGATCAGATCGTCTCGACCATCGATGCCGAGATCAACGGCCTGTCGGAGCAGTATACCGCGGGCGGCCTGCGCCGGCTCATCACGGTGGTGGAGCGGCGCGCCAAGGAGCCCGGCGCCTCGCTCTATCTCGTCACCACGCCGGCCGGCGAGCACATCGTCGGCAATGTCAGCCGCGTCTCGCCCGACATCCTCGCTCGGCCCGGCCAGTACGAGGGGTATTACGGCCGTGGCTCGGAGGCGGACCAGGGCGAGCACCGCGCGATCATGCGCGTCTTCAACCTCGCCGGGGGCTTCCGCCTCCTCGTCGGCCGGGACACCGAGGAGCGCGACCGCCTGCGCGCAGCGATCGGCAACACCTTCGGCTCCTCGCTCGCGCTGGTCGTGGTGCTAGGCGTGCTCGGCGGCTGGTTCGTGGCCAGCCGCGTCCTGAAGCGCGTGGACGACATGACCGAGACGACCCGTACCATCATGGCGGGCGATCTCGATGGGCGTCTGCGGGTCTCCGGCACCGGGGACGAGCTCGACCGCCTCGCGCAGAATCTGAACCTGATGCTGGAGCGCATCGGCGAACTGATGCGCGGGATGAAGGAGGTCTCCGACAACATCGCCCACGATCTCAAGACGCCGCTCACGCGCCTGCGCAACCGCGCCGACGAGGCCTTGCGCACGGCCGAGACGCCGGAGGCGCTGCGCACGGCGATCGAGGGCGTGATCGAGGACAGCGACGGGCTGATCCGGGTGTTCAACGCGCTGCTGACCATCGCCCGTTTGGAGGCCGGCAACGCACCCGAGAGCCTGCGCCGGTTTGACGCCGGGGCGGTGGCGCGGGAAGTGGCCGAACTCTACGAGCCCCTGGCCGAGGACAGAGGCCTGAGCCTCATCGTCCGCACGGAACCGGACCTGACCCTCGACGGTAACCGCGAGCTGGTGGGCCAAGCCATCGCCAACCTCCTCGACAACGCCATCAAGTACGGCGCGCAGTCACCCGAGGCCGGTCCGCAGGCGATCTCGGTGAGTGCCGTACGGGCCGACGGCGCCGTGCGGATCACCGTCGCGGATCGCGGCCCCGGCATCCCGGAAGGGGAGCGCGGGCGGGTGCTCGACCGCTTCGTGCGACTCGACGCGGCCCGCACGCGCCCCGGCTTCGGCCTGGGGCTGAGCCTCGTCAACGCCGTCTCTCGGCTTCACGGCGGAAGCCTCGAGCTTGCCGACAACGCGCCGGGCCTCGCCGTCACGCTGAACCTGCCGGCGACCACGACGTAGCGGTGTCGGTCAGTTCAGGAAGTTGCGCACGCCATCGGGGTCGGCGAGCGTCATTTGCGGGCTGCCGGGGAGAGCGAACACCACCAGCAGAACCGCGAGCGTGACCGTGGCGAGGCCCAGCACCGCCCCCAGCCGCTGCGGGTCGAACCGGCGGCTCGCGATCAGCGCGCAGCCGAGCGTGAAGACGGCGGCTTCGGCGAAGGGAACGAAACTGGTGCTGCTCATCGATTCACTTTCGTCCTCGGTCGCCGTGTCGTCCGCCGGAGGTACCTCGAGAGTATGTCGCTTCGGCCCGGCTGGGTTCAACCGGAGACGGCGCGGACCCGCGCCCCAAAGCTCTTAAGACAGGACGGCCGAGTCGCGGAAAAATTCCCTCGACACGATGAGCGTACGCCCGGAAGCACCTTGGCAGCCTGCTTTCGTCAGCGCGGTCATCGATGGGGGCGAAAGGTTGCGCCCGATCGGGCGTAGCGGTTCTCGGCGTAACCTGAACTTAACATTGGTTATCAATGCTGGGTTGTGGTTCGTTCGAAGTCGTAGCATGGCGCCGTGTCGATGGCAGGGGAAGGCATCCGGTCTCAGCCGTCCGAATCGGGTTCCGCTCGAAGCTTGATGCTGCCCGTGGCCCTCCTGCTGGCGAGCCTGATCGGCTCGGCGTGGCTCGGAGCGCCGATGGGGGAACCGGACCGGCCGGTTGCCGCCCTGTTTCCGCTGTGGTGGGAGCCGGGCCGCAGCCTCGGCGCGGCGGTAGCAGCGGGTGGCGCCGTGCTGGGCCTCGGTCGCCTGCCGGGGCTCGTCGTCACTCAATCGTCCGCGCCCGATTTCGCCGAGCGCCTGCGGTCGGCCGGTGCCCTCCTCCTGTTCGACCCACGGGGCTCTGGCCTCTGCACCCCTCCCGTAACGCCGCGATTCCCAAAGCCGGCCCCCCGAGATTCAGCACCATGACCTAATCCCGCCCGCGTGATCTCGACAGCCTCCGCCGCGCCGCGAGCCGCGGCCTCATCGCCCTGCTTTGGTTGCACGTGCCGTTCAACGTCGCCGTGGCCGCCGCCCTCGGAAACCCGATCGCGGCTCAGGGGCTGATGGCGTTCGGCCTTGCTGCGGCGGCGACCGTTACGTGGCGGTTGAATGGCGACGGACTCGCCACGCGCCTCACCGTGGCGGTGGCGATGGTCGGCATGGTGGCGCTGTTGCTTGCTGCGGCATCCGGCCATTCCTGGCAGCTCGACCTGCACATGTACTTCTTCGCTGCCTTGGCGGTGCTGTCGGCCTATTGCGACTGGCGCGTGCTGCTCACCGCGGCTGCGGTGACGGCCCTGCACCATCTCGGCCTGAACCTGCTCCTGCCGGCCGCGGTCTATCCGGACGGCGCCGATTTCGGCCGGGTGGTGCTCCACGCGGTGATCGTCGTGCTGGAGACCGCCGTCCTCGTCTGGCTCAGCGTGCAGCTCGCATCCCTGTTCTCGGTCTCGGCGCGCTCCCTCGCCGCAGCCGATGCCGCACGTGCCGCCGAGGCGGACGCTCATCATCGCCAGAGCGTGGCCGAATCCGAGGCCCGGGCCGAGCGTCACCGCACCGCCGGCGAGCTCGCCGAGCGTTTCGAGAGCAGCGTGAACCGGCTCGTCCGGGAAGCCGCCGAATCCGCCAAGCGGGTGCGGCACGCCTCGCAGGATCTCTCGGCCGCGGCGGGCGACGCCGCCCGCCGCACGGCGGATTTATCCACCGCCTCGCAGGACACCGCTGCCGACGTGCAGGGCGTCGCGGCTGCGGCCGGTACGCTCTCGGCCACCGTGCTCGAGATCGGGAGCCACATGACGCGCGCTGCCGAGGTGGCCGTCCGGGCGACGCGAGAAGCGGAGCAGACCGACGAGACCGTGCGCGCATTGGCCGAGGCGGCGCAGCGCATCAACCAGATCGTGCTTTTCATCGGCACCATTGCCGAGCAGACCAACCTGCTCGCGCTCAACGCGACCATCGAAGCCTCGCGCGCCGGCGCGGCCGGGCGGGGGTTCGGCGTGGTGGCCGGCGAGGTGAAGGCGCTTGCTGCCCGCACCGCCCGCGCGACGCAGGAGATCGAAGCTCAGATTCTCGCGATCCAAAGCCAGACGGGGCAGGCGGTCGCGGCGATCGGCCGGATCGGCGGGACGATCGAGGAACTCGGGACCATCACCCGCTCGGTCGCCGCTGCGGTGGAAGGGCAGGGGGCGGCGGCCAGCGCGATCGCCGGCAACGCCGAGCGGGCGGCCCGGCGAACGGGCGCGGTCTCGGACAATCTCGACGGCCTTGCTCATTCCGCCGACCTGACCGGCTCGGCTGCGGCGGCCGGTCTCGACGCCTCCGCGCGTCTGGCCGGGGAATGCGACGCCCTCGCCGAGACCGTTCGCGATTTCGTCGGAACGCTCCGGGCAGCCTGAAATCCGAGGGCGCCCTCACGCCCGTTCCTTGCCGTGCCGTCCTGAAAGTCCCTTGGCAGATCCCGATTTGCGCGTTTGATGGGCAGAGCCGCGGCGCGACGGCGATGCGGACGCTTCGGAGCGAAGAAGGGACGGCATGGGCAGGCGAAACGACGGGCAGGTTGCCCGCGACGACGGCACGGCGCCCCTGATCGCGCGACTGAAGCAGGCGCCGCCGCTATCCGATCCCGAGGCGGCGCGGGCGCGGTTCGAAGAGATTGCCGACGCGCTTCCTCCCGCCCTGCGAGAGGGGACGGTGCGGGACCTTCTCACGGCGCTCGCGGACCACTCGACCTTCCTCTGGTCCCTAGCCTCGCGCGATCCCGCCCGGCTCGCCCGACTGTTTGACGAGGCGCCTGAGGCCGCCGATGCCCGCATCATCGCCGCCCAGCGCGCCGCCGGACGGGCGGGGGAGGGGGCGGCGCCCGATCTCGTCGCGGTCGGCAGGACGCTGCGCCGTAACCGCGCCGAGCACGCGCTCCTCGTGGCGCTCGCCGATATCGGCGGGGTCTGGCCGCTGGAGCGCGTGACCGCCGCGCTCTCCGATTTCGCCGACGCTTCGGTCTCGGCGGCGATCGATGCCATGCTGCTCCAGGCCGCCGCCTCAGGCCGCTTCCTGCCGAAGGACCGGGACGAGCCGCAGGCGGGTTCGGGTCTCGTCGTGCTGGGTCTCGGCAAGCTCGGCGGGCGGGAGCTGAACTATTCGAGCGACATCGACCTGATCGTCTTCTTTGATCCCGAGGCCGTGCCCCTGAAGGAGGGGCTGGAGCCGACGCCGTTCTTCACCAAACTGGCGCAGGGCGCCGCCAAGCTGCTGCAGGAGCGCACCCGCGACGGCTATGTCCACCGGGTCGATTACCGCCTGCGCCCCGATCCCGGCTCGACGCCGACCGCGATGAGCCTCGCCTCGGCCTATGTCTATTACGAGACCACGGGGCAGAACTGGGAGCGGGCGGCCTTCATCAAGGCCCGCGCCATCGCCGGCGACATCGCCGTGGGCGAACGCTTCCTGGCCGATCTTACGCCCTTCGTCTGGCGCAAGTATTTCGACTTCGCCGCGATCGCCGACGTGCACGCCATGAAGCGGCAGATCCACGCCGTGCGCGGGCACGAGGCGCTGGCGGTGGCTGGCCACGACATCAAGCTCGGCCGCGGCGGCATCCGCGAGATCGAGTTCTTCGTCCAGACCCAGCAGCTCGTCTTCGGTGGCCGCCGCCCGATGCTGCGCGGGCGCTCGACGGTGCCGATGCTGGCCAGCCTTCACGAGGACGGCTGGATCTCGGCGCAGGCGCGGGACGAGCTGGCCCAGGCCTACGCCTTCCTGCGCACGATCGAGCACCGCCTGCAGATGGTGCGTGACGAGCAGACCCAGCGCCTGCCGACCGACCGGGCCGAGCTGGAGGATTTTGCGCGCTTTGCCGGATATCCGGATCTCGCCGGCTTCGAGGCGGCCCTTCTCGCCCACGCCCGCCGGGTGCAGGCGCATTACGCCCTGCTGTTCGAGGCCGGGCCCGATCTCTCCTCAGAGGTGGGCGACCTCGTCTTCAGCGGATCCGCCGACGATCCGGCGACGCTGGCCACCCTGCGAAGCCTGGGCTTCCGCGATCCGGAGCGCGTCACCGATACCGTGCGCGGCTGGCATTTCGGCCGCCGCGCGGCGGTGCGCAGCCCCCGCGCCCGCGAGGTGCTGACCGAACTGGTCCCCGCCCTCATCAAGGCGCTCTCCGGCACGCCTGATCCGGACGCGGCGCTCGCCAATCTCGACCGCGCCTTCGGCCGCATGCCGGCGGCGGTGGAGCTTCTGACCATCCTGCGCGAGCACGAGCGCCTGCGGCTGCTCTTCGCCGATTTGCTCGGCAGCGCCCCGCGGCTGGCGGGTACCGTCGCGTTCTCGCCGCACGTGCTCGACGCGGTGATCGACCCCGACTTCGTCGACCCGACCGTCGACGCGGCAGCCATCGCCGCGCATTACCGCGCGCTGCTCGGCCGGCCCGACAGCCACGAAGTCTTCCTCGACCGAAGCCGCGACGCGGCGCGCCAGCTTCGCTTCCTCACCGGCGCCCGGATGCTCTCCGGCATCCTGACTCCGCAGGCGGCGGGCTGCGCCTTCTCGGCGATCGCGGATGCCGCCGTCGCGACCGCCCTGGAGGCCGTCGCGAACGCCTTCTTCGCCGATCACGGGGCGATTCCGGGAGGCCGCATAGTCGTACTCGGCTACGGCCGGCTCGGCTCGCGTCAGCTCACGGCGGAATCCGACCTCGACCTCGTCGTACTCTACGATTTCGACCCGGAGAACCGCACCAATACCGGCCCGAAACCGCTCGACGCGGCGGTGGCCTATAACCGGCTGACCCAGCGCCTCGTGGCGGCACTCACCGCCCCGACCCGGCGCGGCCTGCTCTACGAGGTGGATCTGCGCCTGCGCCCCGGCGGCGGCCAGGGTGCGACGGCGGCGCAGTTCCGCAGCTTCCGCGCCTACCAGCGCGAGGAGGCCGAGCTGTGGGAGCACATGGCCCTGACCCGCGCCCGCGTCATCGCCGGTGACGAGAGCCTTGCCGCAGAGGCTCAATCCGTGATCCGCGACGCGCTGATGCAGCCCCGCGATCCCGCCGCGGTGAACCGCTCCGTGCGGAGCATGCGCGCCACGGTGGAGGACGAGAAGGGCGACCACGGCCCCCTCGACCTCAAGCTCAGTCCCGGCGGTCTGCTCGATCTCGATTTCCTGGCGCAGGCTCTCGTCCTCGGCCATGCCCACGCGCATCCCGAGCTGATCGGTCACGATGCCCCGGACGTCATCGCGCGGGCGGCGCAAGCCGGTCTTATCGCCGCCGACGAGGCGGAACGGCTCGACGGCGCCTACCGGCTCCTCGACGACGTGCAGCACTGGCAGCGCCTGATGGTCGAGGGCGACCCGACACAGGCCTCCGACGTAGCGCTCGCCCGCCTCGCCCGCGCCGCCAGCCTGCCGGATGCGAGGGCGCTCACCGCCCGGCTCGACGAGGAGCGGCGGACGGTGCGGACGATCTTCGACCGTCATCTCGGGCAGCCGGATGCAGGGTGAGCCGATCCGCGCCTTGCGGGATCGGTTCCCAGCCCCTTAATCTGAGGGGCATGAGCGTCGTCGCGATCGATTTCGAGACCGCCAACGAGCGGCGCGACAGCGCCTGCGCGGTCGGGCTTGCCTGGATCGAGGGCGACCGTGTGGTGCGGCGGGAGACGCGGCTGATCCGCCCGCCGCAGATGCGGTTCTCCCCCGGCAACATTCGCATCCACGGCATCCTGCCGGCGGATGTGCGCGATGCGCCGACGTTTCCCGAAGTCTTCGCCGAGTTCCGGCCAGACCTCTCGGGCCGGCTGATGCTGGCCCACAATGCCGGTTTCGACATGGGCGTTCTCGCCGCCTCGCTCGCGGCCTGGGGCGAGGCGGTGCCGGACATGGCCGGGCACTGCACCCTGCAGATCGCCCGGCGCATCTTCCCCGATCCCGGCGGGCACGGGCTGGCCAAGGTGGCGGGACGCCTCGGCATCCGCTTCGAGCATCACGATGCCGGCGAGGATGCCTATGCCTGCGCCGAGATCGCGCTCGCGGCCCTGCGTGAGACCGGCGCGGCGGACATCGCCGACCTTGCTCGCGGCCTCGGGCTGACGCCGATCCGGGCGGTGGCCGGGCCGCGGCGCGATTTCAGCCGCTCCACCTCCGCCCATGCCCTGCGGGCCTCCGGCATCGTCGATCTGCGGCCTAAAGGCGACCTGCGTTTCGCCATGCGCGGCAGTACCGGCAGCCGCTACGTGCTGGAGTTCGAGGAGCGGACGGACGGGCCCTATTTGCGCTGCTCCTGCCCGGCCGGCACGCATCGCCGCCGCTGCCGCCACGTCGATGCGTTGGTCGAGGGCGACGTCACCGATCTCACCTCGAACAATTTCGAGGATGTCGAGCGCCTGCGACAGGTGCTGGACGGCAAGAGCGTCGGGCCGGTGCGGACGAAGGGCGCGGCAGCTGCCTGACCCGGTTTTCGGCTGATCGCTTCGGCGCCACCTGTCCGTCATCATGGGCGCCCATCGTTAGACCCACTATCGATGACGGGCCTGAACGCCCTGTTTGGCCGTTGAATCACCTGTGGATCTCGCGTTCCGCTATGTGAACCCGGTATGATGGAGAATGCGGGCGTCAATGACGTCGACCAGACGACGCAGAAGGTACCGAAGCGGTACGACCTTTTAGTGTCCCGGACTTGTGACACCGATCATTGTGAGCGCGAGGCGTGCGTGGAATGCATCGCGTGATGCGTCCCAGCGAGTGCCGACGCAGACGACTTGCTGTCGCGGTGCGCCGAATACGCTACCGATACGAAACGCTCGACGCGCGCCCCGCGGCCTCCGTTGCAAGAGGTGTCGCCATGGATCACGAGACGATGCGTCGGACGACCGCCGAGTTCTTCGGCACATTCTGGCTGACCTTCGGCGGGTGCGGCGCGGCCGTCCTCTCGGCGGCCTATCCCGAACTCGGGATCGGCTTCCTGGGCGTTGCCTTCGCCTTCGGCTTCACCGTGCTGACGATGGCCTACGCCGTCGGCCATATCTCGGGCGGCCACTTCAACCCGGCCGTCACGATCGGGCTCTGGGCGGCGCGCCGCTGCGCCAGCCGGCACGTCCTGCCCTACATCCTCGCTCAGGTCATCGGCGCCATGGTCGCGGCTTTCACCCTCTACACCATCGCCTCCGGAAAGGCGGGTTGGGTGCCGAACGGGTTCGCTTCCAACGGTTACGGTGAGCTCAGTCCAGGCAAGTACGGCCTTGCCGCCTGTCTGATCACCGAGATCCTGACGACGTTCATCTTCATCTTCATCATCGCCGGCACAACATCGAAGGGTGCCGCCGCGGGCTTTGCCGGCATTCCCATCGGCTTTGCCCTCGTGCTCATCCACCTGATCTCGATTCCGGTGACGAACACGTCGGTCAATCCGGCCCGGAGCACGGGGCCGGCCCTGTTCGCCGGTGCAGAGTACGTCGCGCAACTCTGGATGTTCTGGGTGGCCCCGATTGCCGGAGCGATTGCCGCCGGGATCGTCGCGCGATGGCTCTACGAACCGGCCGACATGGTCGACACGGCGATCGTGGAGCGAGGCGCCGAGATCTGAAGGCTAAGCACGAGCGACGACGAGGCCCGTCGAGACCTCGTCGTCGTTGCCGTGCGGGGCTCTCGCCCCTCTTACAAACGCTCTTCCTCGAACGCCCGCACCCATTCCGCGCAGATGCCGGAACGGACGATGTCGTCGAGGGTGAACTCGACGATCGGGATCGCCATCATCCGACTCTTCACGAGGTGGATCACGGTACGAAGGCCGGAGGTCTCGCGCAGGTCAGTCTGCGAGACGTCGCCGTTGATGATGACCTGGCAATCGTCGCCGATGCGGGTCAGGAACATCTTGATCTCGGCCGTGGTGGTGTTCTGCGCCTCGTCGAGGATCACGAGGCAGTTCTTGAAGGTGCGCCCGCGCATCACCTCGAACGGCACCACCTCGATGTCGCCGGCCTTCACCGCGATGTCGAAGGCGGCCGCGCCCATCCGCTCCTTCATGGTCTCGGTCAGCGGAGCGACCCAGGGGGCGATCTTCTCTTCCAGAGTGCCGGGAAAGAAGCCGAGCGAGCGTCCCGAGGGGACGTTGGGGCGGGTGATCACGACTTTCGCGATCCGGCGCTGACGAAGAAGATCGGCGGCGCGGGTGCCGGCGATGAAAGTCTTGCCCGTGCCGGCCGGACCCAAAACGATGACTTGTGAAGATGACGCGAGGGCGTCGAGATACTGACCTTGCTTATCCGTCAGGGGTTGTATCGGTGCGGGGTTACGTTCCTCGTCGAAGCGTGTCCGATGCATCCGGATCGGTCGGTCCTCAACCAGTTCAAGCCGTGCGCGTCGTCTCTTCATGGATCAACACTCCACCTTGACTCGTGCGTGACTCTCGCAAACTCGACTTTTTCAACCAATCTCGACTATTCGATTCCTTTTTCGATTCGGCGAAGACAATTCCGATCTTCGTTCATCTTTACGCTAGTGCAAAGCCAAACTCCGTGAGTCGGTTCCACGGCGCGACGCGAAGGCTGTGGAACGCGTCTTTACGGCAACGCTTCGCCCGCCCTGCGAGGGTTGCAAGTGCGCGCGACGGGGGCGTGACGGTTTTCAGAAGAAGCGATGACCCTGGCGCCTCTCGGCGCTGCCGGCGGATCGGGGCGATCCTGACAGGGTCCATCGCGGGCGTCGCCCTCCCGGGGCGGCGGCGCAGCCGGCGGAGGCCGCCGGCGGGACGCTTCAACCGGGCTGGAGGAAGCTGTCGAGCACCATCTTCCGGCCGGCCTTGTCGAAGTCAACGGTGAGCTTGTTACCGTCGATGCCGGCGACCGTGCCGGGGCCGAACTTGGTGTGGAAGACCCGTTGGCCATGCTCGAAAGAGGACGGCGCACCCGTCGATTTGGCGATCAGCTCGCCTTCGATCTCCCGCGGCCCGCCCGAGCGGCCGCCGCGTCCCTGCCCGAGTCCCCCGCCGAATCCGCCGGAGGTGTTGGCCTGCGCCCGCTGCCAGCCCGGCGTGCCGTAGGAGGAGCCGAACGGGGCCGGGTTGCGGTCGAAGCGGGAGGCGCCGGCCGAGAAATGCGCGGGCGCCTCCACCACGTCCACGGCCTGGGGCGGCAACTCGTCGATGAAGCGCGAGGGGATGGTCGAGGACCATAGCCCGTGGATGCGCCGGTTGACGGCAAACGACAGCTTGGCGCGCTTGCGGGCGCGGGTGATCCCGACATGGGCAAGCCGCCGCTCTTCCTCCAGCCCGGCCCGCCCACTCTCGTCGATGGCGCGCTGGTTCGGGAACAGGCCGTCCTCCCAGCCGGGCAGGAACACCGTGTCGAACTCCAACCCCTTGGCGGCGTGCAGCGTCATCAGCGAGACGCGGTCGGCCCCTTCGGCCTCGGAGGCTTCCATCACGAGCGAGACGTGTTCGAGGAAGGCGGCCATGTCCGGGAATTCCTCCATTGAACGGACGAATTCCTTGAGGTTTTCAAGCCGCCCCGCGGCGTCGGCCGAACGGTCCTTCTGCCACATCTCGGTGTAGCCGGATTCCTCCAAGATGGTCTGGGCGACCTCGGGATGCGGCTTGGTCTCGACCAGACGGATCCAGCGCGAAAAGCTCTCGACGAGGCCGCGCAGCATCGAGCGGGCGCGGGGCTTCAACTCGTCGGTTTCGATCAGCTTCCTCGCCGCGGCGAGCAGAGGAATCCGGTCGGCGCGGGCATAGGCGTGAAGGGTCTGCAGCGTCGCGTCGCCGAGGCCGCGCTTGGGCGTGTTGAAGATGCGCTCGAAGGCGAGGTCGTCGGCGCCGTTCATCGTCACGCGCAGATAGGCCAGCGCATCGCGGATCTCGGCGCGTTCGTAGAAGCGCGGGCCGCCGACGACCCGGTAGGGCAGGCCGACCTGCACGAAGCGGTCCTCGATCTCGCGCATCTGCGCCGAGATCCGCACCAGCACGGCGATCTCGGAGAGTGGGTGCCCCTTGCGCTGGAGCGACTCGATCGACTCGGCGACCTGTCGTGCCTCTTCTTCCGAATCCCACGCGCCGGTCACGGTGACCGGCTCGCCCTTTTCATCCTCTGTCCGCAGCGTCTTGCCGAGCCGGCCTTCGTTCTTGGCGATGAGGCCGGAGGCGGCGGCGAGGATGTGGCCGGTCGAGCGGTAATTGCGCTCCAGCCGCACCACGGTTGCGCCGGGGAAGTCGTGCTCGAAGCGCAGGATGTTGTCGACCTCGGCGCCGCGCCAGCCGTAGATCGACTGGTCGTCGTCGCCGACGCAGGCGACGTTTTTTCGGAGTTGCGCGAGCAGGCGCAGCCAGAGGTATTGCGCCACGTTGGTGTCCTGATACTCATCGACCAGGATATATTTGAAACGGTCCTGGTAATTCCTCAGGATGTCCGGGTTCTCGCGCCAGAGCTTCAGGCACAGCAGCAGCAGGTCGCCGAAATCGACCGCGTTGAGGGTGGCGAGGCGAGCCTGATAGGCGGCGTAGAGCTGCCCGCCCTTGCCGAAGGCGAAGGCCTGCGCCTCGCCCGGCGGCACCTGCTCGGGCGCAAGGCCGCGGTTCTTCCAGCCGTCGATGGTATGGGCGAGCGAGCGGGCCGGCCAGCGCTTCTCGTCGATGTTCTGGTCGGCGATGACCTGCTTCATCAGGCGGAGCTGGTCGTCGGTGCCGAGGATCGTGAAGTCGGATTTGAGGCCGACGAGTTCGGCGTGGCGGCGCAGGATCTTGGTGCCAATGGCGTGGAAGGTGCCGAGCCAGGGCATGCCTTCGCCTGCCGGGCCGATCAACCCGCCGATGCGGTGCTTCATCTCGCGGGCGGCCTTATTGGTGAAGGTCACCGACAGGATGTCGTAGGGCCGCGCCTTGCCCGTCGCGATCAGGTGGGCGATGCGCGTCGTCAGCACCCGCGTCTTGCCGGTGCCCGCGCCCGCGAGCACGAGCACCGGGCCTTCCGTCGCCTCCACGGCGCGGCGCTGCTCCGGGTTGAGGCCGGAGAGGTAGGAGGCGCCCTCGGGCCGCAGGGCGGCCATGGCGCGGGCGGCGATGGAGGTCGGGGCCGACGGCGCATCGTCGTCGGACGGGCGCGGCCGGATCGCGTCTGGCTCTTGCATCATGCGCGCATCCCTGGACCAAAAGGCGAACGCCGTCGAGACCCGATCCGGAACCGGCGGGTCCCCTCATGCGTCACTCGGGAAACCCGAAACTGACACCGATGAAGGATACGAGGCCATGCGCGCCCCGTCGCTCGCCCTCCTGACCCTGCTCGCCGCCCTCACGCCGGCTCTTGCGCAGAGCCCCGGAAACCGCGGCGCCACCAGCCGGCAGAACGAGGGGTTCGAGTACCGCAACCAGAACCGCAACTTCGAACAACGCCAGACCTTGGAGAACAGCGCGATCCGCAACCAGATCCAGCGGGCGCCGCTCAACGTTCCGCCCCCGGCCGGACCCGCCTACGGCATCCGGCGCTGACCGCGGGCGCAAGCTTAAGCGTGAGGTGCGGGCGGGCCGTGGCCTGTGCTATGGCCGCAGGAGCTTGGTTTCGCGCGCTTCGACCGGCTTATGCCCATCGAACGCACGTGAACCGCGAACGAAGCCCTGCGGCCCGCAGGCCAGGCGGAAGCGATAACGGTGCGTGATTTCCTGACCGCGCTCGCGGGCGCCGTCGTGCTGGTTCTCGTCGCGGCCCTGGCCGTGCCGCCCTTCATCGACTGGTCGGGCCATCGCGCGCTGATCGACCGCACGCTGAGCGAGTCTCTCGGTGCCGGTGCCCGCAGCGAGGGCACGATCGACCTGCGCCTGCTGCCGTCGCCGCATCTGCGGCTCGCCCGGCTGCGGCTCGGTACGGAGGATGGGCCGGCGCTCGACGCGCAGAGCGTCGATGCGGAGATCGCCCTGGCGCCACTGCTCAAGGGCGAGGTGCGCTTCGTCCAGACCACGATCGAGCGGGCACGGGTCACCCTGCCGGTCTCCGACGAGGCGCTGCTGCTGCCGCGCGAGCCGCAGACCCTGCGCCGCGATATCGCGATCGACGACCTGCGCATCCGTCGCCTCAGCGTGGCCACCGCGCGCACGGGCGAGGCGGCGCAGGAGCAGTTCACGGCGGAGAACCTTCGCCTGCGGGCTCCGGCCCTGGCCGGCCCCTGGCTGGCCGAGGGGACGGCGAAGGGCAGTCCCTTCCATCTCGCGACCAGCACCGCCGGCCGCGACGGCAGCGTCTCGCTGAAGCTCACGGGCGGCGGGGACACCATGCCTCGCCTCGAACTCGACGCCCGCATCGCTTTCGCCGCCGAGGACGCGCCGGGCGGCGACTCCACCCATCGCGGCCTCGTACCGGAGGCGGAGGGCACGGCGCGGCTGACCGTCGGGCCGCCGGTCCAGCCGGCCGGCGCGGTGGTACCGCTGACCTTGGTGGCCAAATTCGAGTCGCGCGGTCCCGTGGCGCAGGCCAAGACGGTGGAGATCGAACTCGATCCCGGCGGCAAGGCGGCGCGGCTCTCGGGCAGCGGCCGCCTCGACCTGCGCGAGGCCCGGCTTGGCCTGACGCTGCGGACCCGCCGCCTCGATCTCGACGGGCTGATGCTCTCCGGCGGAGGGCGCGAGCTCATCGCGCAGGGGCTGTCCTCGGGCGCTCTGACCCCGCCGATGCTTCTCGATCTCGACATCGCCGCCGAGAGCGTCGCGCTGGGCCTCGATGACTGGGCGCATGTCGCCTTTCGCGGCACCTTCGACCGCACCGGCGGCCTCGTGTTGCGGCGCTTCGAGGGGACGGCGCCGGGAGCGGCGAGCGTTGCGGCGACGGGCGAGGCCGAACTGTCCGGTTCGCCCCGTTTCAACGGCCATATCGACGTCTCCGCGCGCAACTCGGAGGGGCTCGGGCGCTATCTCGGTCGGCTCGGCACGGAGGAGAGCGTCGCCGCGATCCTTGACGGGCGCATGTTCGAACTCGGCACCGACCTTTCGGCGGCCGGCGGCGACCTCTCGCTGCGCAATCTGCGGCTGGCCCTGGGCGAGGCCAGCGTCACCGGCAATGCCCGCTACGTCCGGGCCGATGCGAACGGGCGCGGACGCTTCGACGCGCAGCTCTCCGCCAGCGGCATCGACATCGCCGAATTGCCGCCGCTGGGCGACCTGATGTCCGGCCTGCACCGGCACGATCTCGGCCTGACCCTGCAGGCGCGGGACGTGCGCTACGGACCCTCCGGCGCCCATTCCGGCAACGGCACCATCGCGGTGAGTCTGCAATCGGACGGCGCCAGCCTCGTCGTCGACACCCTCGACATCGCCGACCTTGCCGGCGCGAGCGCTCAGCTCGCCGGGCGGATCGCGCCGGACGGCTCTGGCCGGATCGAGGGCCGTGTCACCGCGGGCAAGGCCGCGCCGCTGCTCGCCCTGCTGGAGCGTGGCGTCCTGCCCGAGGTCCGCTTCGTGCCGGCGAGCGTCCGCCAGAGCGGGCTGGCCCTCGACCTGACCCTGAAGCGGGAATCGGGCGAGGCGGACGCACTGCGGGCCCGCGCCAAGGGTAAGGCCGCCGAGGGCGATCTCGACCTCGCGCTCCTGACGCGCTCCGGCCGGATCGACCGCCTCGACGCGACGCTGACGACGCCAAAGACCGGCCGCTGGTTCGGCCGTGACGACATCGCCGCACTGCGCCGGCCCGGTCGCCTGCGGCTCAGCGGAGCCCGCCCGGCCGGTGGAAACGGGCCGGACGGTGTGCCGCTCGCACTCGAGGTCGAAGGAGATCTTGCTGGCCTCGTCCTCTCGACCGCGCGTCCGATCCTGCTTGCTGGCCTCGACCGTCCCCCGACGGCCGGCGCTTTGCGGCTGCAGGCGCCCGACCTCACGCCCTTCCTCGCCCTCGCTGGCGCCGCCGCGCCGGCAGAAGCGGCGCTTCCCGCCGCCCTTAGCCTCGACCTGTCGCGTCGGAACGCGGCGCTGCACGTTGATGTCACGGGGCAGGTGGCGGGGAGCGATCTGACCGCCGCCCTCGCTCACGCCCCGGACGGCGCGCTCACCGGCACCGCGACCCTCGCCCGCCTGTCCCTGCCGGCCCTGGCTGCGGCGACGGTGCTTCCCACCGAGGCTGGTGGTCGCTTCGCCCCGGTGCCCGCCCAGCCGCGGGTCGATCTCGGCCTCAGGATCGCCCAGCTCGATCTCGGCCGGGGCCTGATCGCCGACGGGGCGAGCCTGACCCTGGTGCGCGAGGGCGATGCGCTGAGCCTGCGCGACCTCTCGGCCGCACTCGCCCGCGGGCGGCTGAGCGGCAGCATCACGCTCGCCCGACCAACGGATGCCGCGGTGGTGTCGGGCGAGGGCAGCCTCGACGGCGCCGATCTCAGCCGTTTGATCGGGGGCGGATCGATCGGCGGCCGGCTCTCGGCAACCCTGCGCTTCGGCGTCACGGGAGCGAGCCTCGCGGCCCTGGGCAACGACCTCTCAGGCAATGGCGAGATCCGCCTTGCCGACCTCGTGCTCCCCGGTGCCGATGCGGGCGCTCTCGATCGGGCGCTCGGTAAGGCCCTGGCCGAGGACGATCCGCTCCGCGAGGGACGGCTCCAGGCTCTCGTGTCGGATGAGCTTGCGGCCGGCCCCCTCAAGGCGAAAGGGCCGGTCTCCGCCGCCGTCACCCTGTCGGGCGGCGCCCTGCGCACGGCTCCGTTCGCGGTCGATCTCGGCCCAGCGCGCTGGAGCGGCACGCTTCAGGTCGATCTGCGCAACCGAAGCCTCGACGCCCGCGGCGCTCTCACGGCGGCGGCCGGGCCGAACGGATGGTCCGGCGCCGCGCCCG
>JAESFL010000505.1_pt1 | contig 26173 bp, 19 predicted proteins | sample 9269401 | NCBI WGS metagenome assembly JAESFL01 (sample SAMN14506025, study PRJNA617098) | algae metagenome | isolation source: Gloeocapsa sp. UFS-A4-WI-NPMV-4B04 and co-occurring heterotrophs from desert... | place: USA: Utah | collected 2006-10-01 | reverse complement strand
ATCTCTGGGCGGTGACGCCCGAGCCGCTCGCTGTTCTCGATGCCTTTGCGGGCGATGCGCGGTACGATCCCGCGCGCCCGACACTCCTGGCGCCTCGCCCTGGCATCGTAGGCCTTGTCGGCGTGCAGCTTGCCGGGCCGCCTGCGTGGTCGCCCGCGCCGTCCCTTTCGCAGGGGCGGGATGGCGTCGAGGGTCTGGGCTTTCATCACGCTGTCGTGCCGGTTGGCCCCGCTCAGGCGGAAGCCGCGCGGCGTGCCGCGCGCATCGGTGACGAGGTGGCGCTTCGTACCCGGCTTGCCCCGGTCCGTCGGGTTCGGGTCGGTGGCAGAGCCCCTTTTTTGGCCGGGACAGATGCACTGTCCAGGCTCGCCCGGCTCCCGTCGATCTCACCGGCCGCGTGAAGGCGCTCCAGCAGGACTCGATGCAGGCGCGCCCCGACACCCGCCTCCTGCCAGTCGCGCAGCCGACGCCAGCCACTCATCCCGCAGCCGCAGCCCATTTCAGCCGGCAGCCCAGGGCAACCCGGAGCGCAGGACGAACAGGATACCGGTCAGCGCCGCCCGGCTCTCGATCGGACGTCGGCCGCCCTTCGGACGCGGCCGGGGCGGCGGCAGATGCGGGGCAATCTCGCGCCAGAGATCATCGGGCAGAAGCGGACGTGCCATACCAACCAACGCCCGACCAAGCGGTCCCTGCCCGTTCTGTTAGGCGCTCTTAGTGTCTCTCACAAAACTCCCGACGCGCCGTCATTGCCAGAGTGACGACGGCCAGAGAGCGGGAGTTTTGTGAGGCACTCTTAAGCCTCAGCGGCCGAGGATATCGGCCTCCGCCGTGACCACGGCCTCGGCCTGCTCACCCGCGACAGCCCGATCGGACTTGCGCTTGAGGAGGGCGCCGATGCCGATGACGAGGACGGCGCCGAGGGCACCCGCCACGACATGCAGACTGGGCTGCAGAGCGGTGGGCAGGGCCTCGATCACGTGCTGCTGCACCATCCGATCGGTGACGATCATCTCGCCCGCCACCCAGCCGAGAAGCCCGCCGCCGAACCAGATCAGCATCGGGAAGCGGTCGATCAGGCGGGTGATCAAGGTCGCGCCGACCACGAGGAGCGGGACGGAGAGAGCCAGGCCGATAATGAAGAGCTCATCGTGCCCCTTGGCGGCCCCCGCCACGGCGACGACGTTGTCGAAGCTCATGACCGCGTCGGCGACGGCGATCGTCCAGATTGCCTTGGGCAGGCTGGACTGCTCCTTGATACTGCTCTCGTCCTCCTCCTCACCGCGCACCAGCTTCACGGCGATGTGCAGCAGGATCATCCCGCCGACGACTTTCAGCAGCGGCACCGCGAGAAGCTGCGAGATGATGAGGGCGAAGACGATCCGCAGAAGCGCCGCGACCAGGGCACCGACATACACACCGATCCGCCGCTGCCGCTCGGGCAGCCCACGGCAGGCCAGGGCGATGACCACGGCGTTGTCGCCCGACAGGAGGATGTCGATCCAGATGATCTGGAGAAGGGACAGCAGGAAGGAGGAACTGAGATAGGTGTCCACGATTCGCGCGCTTTCGCTGTCCCGGCCCGTCGCGGCGGTGCGAACGCCAGCGTTCGCACCGTGGTCTCACAGGACGATGAGGATGTTCGGTGAGGCCGGCCGCATCGCTAAAAGTGCCTCACAAAATTCCCGGTCACCGACGGCTCTCGTTCTGGTGAGGACAGCGCGGCGGGAGTTTTGTGAGAGACACTAAGGGGAGCGCCGGCTCGATGGGCTTCTTCGACGGAGGGATACCGGATCGCTGCGGGTCACACAGCGGCGTCCGCCGAAGGCCGGTCCCGCCGGCAACCTGCCCGGGACCGGCCCTCGAAGGCGTGTCAGGGATTGCCCTCGGCAGCGGACCGGAGGACGGGCGTCCAGCGGGCGACCTCGCTCTCGACGAGCTTCTGCAGCGCGTCGGGCCCGGCCTCGGCCTCCTTCGGCACCGTACCGCCGAGTTCGAGGATGCGCTTCTTCGCGCCCGGATCCTTGAGCGCGGTATCGAGGGCGGCGACGAGCTTGGCCCGGACATCGGCCGGCAGGCCCTTCGGTGCGAAGACGGCGTTCCAGGCGCTGACTTGGTAATCGGGCAGGCCCGCTTCCTTCGTGGTCGGCACATCGGGCAGGCTCGGGGAGCGCTCAGGGGTCGCGATCGCGTAGGCCTTGATCGTGCCGCCGGTGATCTGCGGGGCGACGTTGACGATCTGATCGGTCATAAAGTCGACCTGCCCCGCCACCAGGTCGTTCAGCGCCGGCCCGGTGCCGCGATAGACGACGAGCGTGGGCTTGGCGCCGATGAGCGAGTTGAACAGGATGCCCGTCGAGTGCGAGACGGAGCCGACGCCGGCATGGGCTTGGTTGACCGAGGCGCCGCCGCTCTTCAGTGCCTCGACGAAGCCCTTCAGGTCAGGGGCCGCCATGGATTTCTTGGCTACGATGACGATCGGCGTGCCGGCGGCCAGCCCGATCGGGTCGAAGCTCTTGGCGGGATCGTATTTCAGACCCTTGAACAGGGCCGGCGCCGCGCCGTGCGTGCCCATATGGCCCATCATGATGGTGTAGCCATCGGGCGAGGCCTGCGAGGCTCGGGTGATGCCGGTCGTGCCGCCGGCGCCCGTCACGTTCTCGATGACGACCTGCTGGCCCAGCGCCCGCGACATCGGCTCGGCGACGATGCGCGCGACGACGTCGGTCGGGCCGCCGGCCGCGAACGGCACCACCATGGTGATCGGGCGCTGGGGGTAGGTGTCCGCCGCTGCCCCGAAGGCGGCGAGCACCGACAGGAGACTGATCGCGAGAGCCGTTCTCATGGTTTCCTCATCCCTTCCTGATGTCGTCTCTTCGGAGCGTTCCGGGCCCCTCGGGCACCGGGCGCTCAGGCTTCTGTGAAGACCTCGTCGCGGCTTCGCCGCAGCGAGGGCAGCAGCGCCAGCGCCAGAATGGTGAAGGCGACGAGAAACAGCACCGCGCTGACCGGACGCTCGAGGAAGACCATGGCATCGCCGCGCGACAGGGTGAGCGCGCGCCGAAGATATTCCTCCATCAGCCGGCCCAGCACGAAGCCGAGCAGGAGCGGCGCGGGCTCGAAGCCGAACTTGATCAGCGCGTAGCCGAAGATTCCGAAGGCCGCGATCAGCATCACGTCGGTCGGCAACGCGTTGATCGAGTAGATGCCGATCGAGCAGAACATCAGGATCGCAGGGAACATCAGCCGGTAGGGCACCTTCAGCAGGCGCACCCAGATGCCGACCAGCGGCAGGTTGATGACCAGCAGCATCAGGTTGCCGATCCACATCGAGGCGATCATGCCCCAGAACAGGTTGGGGCTCTTGGTCATCACGCCGGGCCCCGGAACGATGCCGTGGATCGTCATCGCGCCGACCATCAGCGCCATCACGGCATTGGGCGGGATGCCGAGGGTGAGGAGCGGGATGAAGGCGGTCTGCGCGCCCGCGTTGTTGGCGCTCTCCGGGCCGGCGACGCCCTCGATGGCGCCGCGGCCGAAGCGGCTCGGATCCCGCGCGATGCGCTTCTCGACGGTGTAGGCGGCAAAGGGCCCGAGGACGGCGCCATTGCCAGGCAGGATGCCGAGCGTCGCCCCGATCGCGGTGCCGCGCAAGGTCGCGGGCATCGCCTGACGCAGATCGACCAAGCCCGGCAGCAGGCGGCCGATGCGCGCCCGCGCGATCTCCCGCGTCTCGGTCTGGTCGAGGTTGCGCAGGATCTCCGCCACCCCGAACAGGCCCATGGCCAGCACGGAGAAGTCGATGCCGTCCGTCAGAAAGGTGAAGCCGAAGGTCATCCGCTCCTCGCCGGTCTCGAGGTCGGTGCCGACGCAGGCGAACAGGATGCCGACCAGGATCATGGCCACGGCCTTGAGCACGGAGCCGTGGGCGAGGACGACGGCGAAGGCCAGCCCCATCACCATCAGGGCGAAGTATTCCGCCGGCCCGAAGATCAGCGCGAGGCGGGTCAGCGGCGCGCCGAGCGCCGCGATCAGCAGCGTGGCGACGGTGCCAGCGAAGAACGAGGCGATCGCGGCCGTGCCGAGCGCGATGCCGGCCCGGCCCTGCCGCGCCATCTGATGCCCGTCCAGCGTGGTGACGACCGAAGTCGCCTCGCCGGGGATGTTGACGAGGATCGCGGTGGTCGAGCCGCCGTACTGCGCCCCGTAATAGATGCCGGCGAGCATGATCAGCGCGCCCACCGGATCGAGGCCGAAGGTGATCGGCAGGAGCATGGCGATCGTGGCGATCGGCCCAACGCCGGGCAGCACGCCGATCAGCGTGCCGACGAGGCAGCCGAGGAAGCAGAGCAACAGGTTCTGCAGGCTCAGCGCGACGGCGAAGCCGAGACCGAGATTGGAGAGGAGATCCGGCACGGGCTTGCGCTTCCGATCAGGCAGTCATCGAGTGCCGGGCGACGTCGGTCTCGCCGCGCCGGGCCGACCGGCGTTGCAGGACGAGCAGACAGAGCCCTATCAGGGCGAGCGTCCCGGCCATCAGCCGCAGGAGCACCCGCGAAGGAATCGTTCCGCTCGCCGCCTCGACCAGGGCGCTGGGAAAGAGCGGAATCGGCAGGTTGAGCAGATCGCCGAACAGCAGCATGCATCCGGCGGTGAGAAGCAGCGCCAGGATCAGAAGCTCGCGGAACCGCGCCTCGGGGCTGGCATAGCCCGCGAGGATGACCGCGAGGGGACCGGCGACGATCAGGCCGAGGCCGGGCGTGGTGACGGGGCCGAGGGTGGCGGGCCGGATCGTGGCCGCGAAGGCGAGGATGGCCAGGACGACGACGACCGGACCGCGCAGGCCGACGGCCTGAAGCCCCTCGCCGCCGCGGACGAAGCCCGTCACGGCCAGCACGACCCCGCTGGCGGCCACGCCGATCGCCACCCAGTGCGGCAGCATGCCGGGACCCATCGCACCGAGGGTGCCGCGCGGCAGATCACCCGTGGCCCAGACGCCGAACACCCCGAGCAGCACGAGGCCGAGGCCGGCCACCACGTTCTGCGGTATGCGCGAGAGCGCATGTCCCGCCCCAGCGCCACTCGACCGGTCGCTCATTGTCCCCTCTCAAACGGGCATGCCCGCACCGGCGACTCCGGTGTGCGCTGCACATCGGGAACGACCGGTCCCTCCCCCGAGGAATTTTGTCTGAAGCCTATGCTGCAAAGCCAAGATTCCGCAAGAGCTTGCGCCCGCGAAATGCTGTCGTTCCAAACCCATTGTTGCCGACAACAGACCCGGCGGCCGCCACGCCGGCCCCGCTCGACAGCGCCGAGACAAGCCGGCAGGCCTTGCTCGCCACGGCGCAACGGCCGTTTCGATCAGAGATACGGACGCGTCGGGTTGTCGGTCGAACGGCGTCGATGTCTGAACCCTTTTCTGTGATTGCGCGTTTGCCTCCCCGGTTTAGCAGTTTAGGGGAGAGGACGAATGTCCATACGTAAGGTTCTCGTCGCGGCGGCCGCCCTCGGCACACTGATGATCCTCAATGCTCCGAGCCATGCACAGGGGTTCCGGATCGGTCCCGGCGGCGTGGAAATTGATGATGGCCGCGGCTATCGCGAAGAGCGTGAGGAGCGCCGCTATCGCCGCATGTGCCGGGACCTTCGCGATCGCTGCGAGAACAAGGACATCTACGGCGAGGAAGGTCAGGGCAATTGCCGGCGCTACCGCCGCATGTGCGGCTAAGCGCAACGAAAACTTGTCATCGCTCAGAGCGATGTCCGGCCCGATCGCATCGGGTCGGACATGGTCTAAGGTGCGTCGGCTCAAGGCGCCGGCCCCCATGGAGCGGCCGCGGTCAGATGAAGCCGTGCGCGCGCAGGGCCTCGATCGACGAGGCCGCATTCCGATGATGGATGAAGACGCCGCCGGCCGCCTCCCAGCGATGCCGGTGCGTGGTCCAATCGTCGACCAGCGCGTCGCCGGGACGGCAATGCTCGCGCTTCAGCGCGGCGGTCGTCGCGATCATCGCCACACCGGGGAAGTGACGCTCCGCCCAGCGCCGCTTCTGCGGCTCGGCCCAGTTCCCCCGCGGCAAACCGGTGAGGATGACGGGCCGGCAGGCCTCGACCGCCTCGTAGAGTTCCCGCGCATCCGGCAACGGATCGAGGTCGGCGAAGAAGTCCGGCGCGGCCGCCAGCCGGTTCCAGAACTCCTTCAGGCCGAACCGGTCCTGGAATGCCTCCGGCGACATCCCGAGCACGCGGGTGGCCCCACGATCGAAGTCGGCCAGGACCCCGTCGCAATCGAGAAACACCGTCGGCATCGCAGCGTCGCACCCTCCGTCGTCTGGCCGCTGCCTGGCAGCGCGGCCCCATCGCAGCCCCTTCGCAGCCCTCTCGCAAGGCCCGACGGACAACGCGCATCGACGGCTTCGGCTCGCCGCGGCAGCGAAAAGCCGCGGCCTCCATCCCGATCCGCCGATCGCGGCGCGGTGCACCGCGGCGGGACCCGTGTTGCGAGCCTGTCCGGGCTGCGATAGCTCGCTCCGGCGAGCGGATGGACATGGACAGCAGCAAACACACTCTCGTGCTCGTGCGGCACGGCCAGAGCGAGGATAACGAGCGGGAGCTGTTTTCCGGATTGCGGGATCCAGCCCTGACGCCCCGCGGCACCGAGGAGGCCGCTGAGGCCGGCGCCACGCTCCGGTCGCTCGGATATCGCTTCGACGCGGCGTTCACGAGCCGGCTCCGGCGGGCTCAGCACACCCTCGCGCTGATCCTCGATGCGCTGGGCCAAGCCGATCTGCTGGTGCACGCGGACGCCGCCCTGAACGAACGGGATTACGGAGCGCTGGCGGGCCTCAACAAGACGGAGGCACGGGCGCAGTTCGGCGTCGAGCAGGTCCGCACCTGGCGGAAATCCTACGACGCGGTGCCGCCCGGCGGCGAGAGCCTGGCGATGACGGGCGCGCGCCTGTGGCCGTACTTCGAGCGCGCCATCGCCCCTCGCGTGGAAAGCGGCGGCTGCGTGCTCGTCGTCGCCCACGGCAACTCGCTGCGATCGCTGCTCATGCGCCTCGACCGCATCGAACCCGAGCACATCGAGGTCGTGAACATCGGCACGGCCGAGATCCTCGTCTACCGTTACGACACGGCCACCCGAACGCTCGCCCGAGCGGCGGCGATTCCGACGAAGACGAGCGCGTGATCGATCGTCGCAACGCGGCTCGGATCGGCTTCGCCGCGACGCGGTCGGCGCAGGTACCGTGGCCTCACGCGGCCCACAGCGTGCGAAGAAATCCCGCGCGCGGGCACGTCAGGGCTTAGTGTCTCTCACAAAACTCCCGCTGCGCCGTCATTGCCAGAGTGACGACAGTCAGAGACCGGGAGTTTTGTGAGGCACTTTTAGACCGGCCCCTTCGCCTGATCATTACCCAGATACGTCGCGAGATTGCGCCGGATGCGCTCGATCGGCACTTCGGCCGGATCAGGCAGGACGAAGGTCTCCTGTGTGATGGTCTCGTAGGCGCGGATGTAGACCGCCGCAGCGCCGAGCACGACCTCGGGCGGGATCTCGGGAATCGGATCGCGGTAGGGATCACAGCGCGCCACGACCCAGTTGCGGACATAGTCCTTGTCGAAGCTCTCGGGCGCCGTCCCGGCCGCGAGCCGCTCGGGATAGCTTTCCGCAAACCAGTAGCGGCTGCTGTCCGGGGTATGGATCTCGTCGGCGAGCACGATCCGTCCGTCGGCGTCGGTCCCGAACTCGTACTTCGTATCGGCGAGGATGAGGCCGCGCTCGGCGGCGAGTGCCTGGCCGCGGGCGAACAGCGCCAGCGCCGCCTCGGAGACGGTCTGCCATTGTGCGGCCGTCAGCAGGCCCTGTTCCAGGATCGCCTTCTCGCTGAGCGGCTCATCGTGTCCGCCATCCGCGGCCTTCGTCGTCGGCGTGATGACCGCTTGCGCCAGACGCTCATGCGCGCGCAGGCCGTCGGGGAAGCGGTGGCCGTACATCTCGCGCTCGCCGCGCTGATAGCGGGTGAGAATCGAGGTGGAGGTCGTGCCCGCCAGATAGCCCCGCACCACGACCTCCACCGGCAGGATGTCGAGCCGTCGCCCGACGACAACGTTGGGGTCCGGATAGGCAAGCACGTGATTCGGACAGATGTCGGCGGTCCGCTCGAACCAGTAGCGGGCGGTTTGCGTCAGCACCTGCCCCTTGAAAGGAATGGCGGCCAGCGGGCGATCGAAGGCGCTGATCCGATCGGTGGTGATCAGGATCCGGCGGCCGTCGGCCAGATCGTAGTTGTCGCGAACCTTGCCCCGGTAGCGGTTCGGCAGCCCAGCGATCTCCGCCTCGTCCAGAACGTGATGCGCGTATGGCGCGAGGGCGCTTGCATCCTTCATTCGTCTCACCCGCTCATGTCAGGAAGGGAGTTCAAGCACGCCTCGTAGCAGGGAAGCGCCCCATCGTCGCCGCGGAAGGAGGCGCAGCGCTCCTGTCTCCGGGGCCGCCCGGCGGACCCGCAGGCGCTGTGAACAACCCTTCCCCGACGGCTCCGCTCACGACGATCCTCGTTTGCGCAGGGTATCGGGCCTCTTTCCGGAGCCTCGCGCCGCAAGGCGGCCCGGAGCGGGCCGCCGGCATCATTTCCAAAGCCGCGCCCGCGTGCAAAACTTCTCGCTCGACCCTGCGGAAGGCCGTGCCCCCGGCTTCGGCCGGAGAGACCCTTCGGACAAACGGATCGGAGCGCGATGCCATCGTCCGAAATCGATGCGATCCGGGCCCGCCTCGCCGCCCATCCGAGGCCGGCCGACCTCGCCGCACGGCGGGTGCGGATCGATGGCCTCGGAGCCGGCTACGCGCTGCCGCCGGACGTGATCGTCGAACCGGTCGATGCGCACGGCGTGCCCGCGGAGTGGACGCGCACGCCCGCGGCTCGAAGCGACCATGTCGTGCTGTTCCTGCACGGGGGCGGCTACGTCTCCGGCTCCCTGACGAGCCATCGCCACATGGTGGCGCAGGCCGGGCGCGAGGCCGGTGCGCGCACCCTCGCGCTCGACTATCGGCTCGCGCCCGAGCACCCGTTTCCGGCCGCCCTCGAGGATGCCCTGGCCGGATACCGGTTCCTGCTCGATACCGGCATCGCACCGGCACGAATCGCGTTCGCAGGGGAGAGCGCGGGAGGCGGCCTCGCGCTGGCGACGGCCCTGTCGCTGCGGGAGGCGGGACGGCCGCTGCCGGGTTGCCTGTGGCTCAGTTCACCCTGGACCGACCTCGCCCTGACCGGTGCCAGCCTGGAGACCAAGGCCGCCGTCGACCCGCTGCTGAGCCGGGCCTACCTGTCCGAACTGGCGAACCTGTACCTCAACGGCGCCGATGCGCGCGGGCCACTCGTCTCGCCGATCTACGCCGACCTTGCCGGATTACCGCCGATGCTGATCCAGGTCGGCTCGGCCGAGACCCTTCTCGACGACGCGGTTCGACTGGCCGCCGGTGCGGGGGGCGCGGACGTTTCCGTGCATCTCGAGATCTGGCCGGCCATGATCCATGCCTGGCATCTCTTTTACCAGGAGGTCGCGGAGGGTCGGCGCTCGCTGGCCGCGGCGGGGGCCTTCATCAGGGCTCATCTCGACGGTGCTTGAGTAGGCGGGGTGTCGAGGCGGACGCGATCCGAGATCCGCATCCGATCCGCGGGCGCCGGGGCGGCGTCCTCAGGCTCCTGTTTCGACGCGCACGCTCTGGCCCAACCGGGCTCGGCTTCGTCGGGAGGAGATCTCCGGCTCGGGCCGCCGGTTGAGCGGCTACTCGCCTCGGACCTGACGCTGATCGCGCTCCAATTGCTGCAGCAACTCCGCCAAGCGTGGATCGAGCACCTCGTCGAGCACGGGTTCATACAACGCCTCCAATTGTCGCCCGAGCCGCAGCCGCGTGCGGGCATCGAGGATCGGCGTCTGCTCGACCGCGGGCGCCGATGGCGGGTTCACATCAGGATTGGCGTTCATCGGGGATTGGCACTCGACGCTCGCAGGGGACGGCTGCAGGAAGCCTTGATCGATCTCAACGCTTGAACCGGGTTTTGGACCAACGAGGGCAGGTGCCGGCATTCGATCCGCGAGGCACGCCCGGCTGATGGGTGTTTGGCCGTTGATGCCGCCATGCGGGCGCTACCGGTTATAGCGGATCAGGAAAGGTGAGGTGGCGGCCGAGCGCAATTGCATCTTGCCTGATGATGTGCGCCGCCCATCCGAGGGCATCCCGAAAAGGCCACATCCCCGGTGATGCGTGCATAATACGCCCAGCGCGCTTGCGTCGCAGAGATTTATAATTCAAAAATCCGAGTGGCTGTCGGCTCAGGTGCAGCTGCGCCCGTCGCGTTATCAAAGTCGCTGGTTGTTGCTGCCGGTTGGTGTGTCGGACCACGAACGGCCCGAGCAACGCCGTCGGGGGGCGAACGGTGCAGCCGTCTGGTCCTCGAACCAAAAAACAGGCCGCGTGCCGAAACGTGCGCCGCGAGAGGAGACGCTATGAGAGTTGCCGTGCGGGCCGCGATCGCGGCCCTGTTGTTGTCTGCTGCCCCGGCCCAGGCTTGGGAACCGACGAAGCCGATCGAGATCATCGTCCCCTTCCCGCCCGGCGGATCGTCCGACCAGATGGCGCGCACGATCCAGGGGGCAATTCAGAAGAACAACCTCGTCAAGCAGCCGATCATCATCGTGAACAAGCCCGCCGCAGCGGGCGGCGAGGCGATGCTCGATATCCAGAAATCGGCCGGCGACCCCCACAAGCTCATCACCACGTCGAGCGGCATCTACATGACGCCTCTCTCCACCAAGCTTCCGGTGAGCTGGAAGGATTTCACCCCGATCGCGATGATGGCGCAGGATGCCTTCGTGCTCTGGGTCAACAGCGAGAAGCCCTACAAGACGGCCGGTGAATTCTTCGAGGCTGCCAAGGCCGCCAAGCCGCCGCTCAAGACCGGCGGCAATGGCTCGAAGCGCGAGGATCACCTGATCTCCGTGACGATGGAGCAGGCAACGGGCACGAAGATCACCTACGTGCCCTACCAGGGCGGTGGCCCGGCCTCCGTGCAGCTCGCCGGCGGCCATATCGATGCCAACATGAACAACCCGGCCGAAGAGGTCGCCAACTGGCGCTCCGGCGCGGTGAAGCCGCTCTGTGCCTTCTCCGACAAGCCGATCGAGTACACGCAGAAGGTCACCGCCGAGATGGCGTGGTCCGACATCCCGACCTGCCAGTCGCAGGGCGTGAACGTCACCTATCAGATGCTGCGCGGCATGTTCATGCCCGGCAAGGTCACTCCGGAGCAGCAGGCCTTCTACGTCGAGCTGTTCAGGAAGGTCACCGAGACCCCGGACTGGAAGTCTTATCTCGAGCGCAATGCGCTGGTGCCCGATTTCCGCTCCGGCCAGAGCTTCGTCGACTTCCTCACAGAGGACGAGCGCAAGCACAAGGAGCTGATGACCAAGGCCGGGTTCATCGCGGCGAACTGAGCCCGCGCCCGGCTGCGGTGCTGGCCGTTTCGTCGAAGGGCGGCGCGGCCGAGGCGAACACCTGTTCAGGAACTGCCCGACATGACCGAAGCCTCTCCCCCGCTCCCCGAGCGCGGCCTGTCGCGCCGCGCCGTCGAGATCGTCGTGGCGCTGCTGCTGCTCGGCCTTGCCGGGCTGGCCCTGTGGGATTCCTACGGGCGGGGTGCGGGCTGGGACAACGGGCCGGAAAACGGCTTCTTCCCGGCCCGCGTCGCCGCAATCTTGGGCGTCGCGGCCATCGCCGCCCTCGTGAGCGCCCTGCGGCGGGAGGACAGCATCTTCGTCACCTACAGCCAGCTCCGGCTGGTGGCCCAGGTCTTCGTGCCGCTGTTCCTCTACCTGCTGGGGATCGCCTTCCTCGGCATCTACCTGTCCTCGGCCCTGTTCATGGCCCTGTTCATGGTCACGCTCGGCGCCTTCCGCTGGTGGCAGACGGCGCTCGCCACCGTGCTCGTGCCGCTCGTCATCTTCTGGGTGTTCGAGCAACAGTTCCGGGTTCCGCTGCCGAAGGGACCGATCGAAGCCTTCCTCGGCTACTGACCTGACCGGCCTGCGGCGGAGAGTATTTCCATGGACGACCTCAACCAGCTCCTGCTCGGCTTCCAGGTCGCGCTGACGTGGCACAACATCCTGTTCATGGTGGTGGGCGTGCTGCTCGGCATCGTGGTGGGCGTGCTTCCGGGTCTCGGCGGCCCCAACGGCGTCGCGATCCTCCTGCCGCTGACTTTCGGCATGGACCCGACCTCAGCGATCATCCTCCTGTCGTCGATCTACTGGGGCGCCCTGTTCGGCGGCGCGATCACCTCGATCCTGTTCAACATCCCCGGCGAGGCGTGGTCGGTCGCCACCACCTTCGACGGTTACCCTCTGGCGCAGAAGGGGCGGGCCGGCGAGGCCTTGACGGCGGCCTTCACCGCCTCCTTCATCGGGGCGCTCTCGGGCGTGGTGCTCATCACCTTCGTGGCGCCGCTGGTCGCCAAGTTCGCCCTGCGCTTCGGCCCGGCCGAGTTCTTCGGCGTCTTCTTCCTCACCTTCTGCTCGTTCATCGGCATGGGCCGGGAGAACAAGGCCAAGATCATCGTGTCCCTGGCACTGGGCTTCCTGCTCGCGGCAGTCGGCCTCGACACCATCTCGGGCGATCTGCGCCTGACCTTCGGCACGCCCGAGCTGATGAAGGGCTTCGACTTTCTCGTCGTGGTGATCGGCCTGTTCGGCGTCTCCGAGATCCTGCTCACCATCGAGGAGGGCCTGCACTTCAAGGGCAAGCGGGCGGCCATGGATCTCGGCGTGGTCCTGCGCACCTGGGCCTCGCTGCCGCGCTACTGGGCGACGCTGATCCGCTCCTCGGTCGTGGGCATGTGGATGGGCGTCACCCCGGGCGGCGCGATCGCGGCCTCGTTCATGGGCTACGGCCTCGCCAAGCGCTTCTCCCGCCAGCCCGAGGAGTTCGGGCGCGGCGATATCGAGGGCGTGCTGGCCCCCGAGACCGCGGCCCACGCCGCCGGCACCTCGGCGCTCCTGCCGATGCTGGCCCTCGGCATCCCCGGCTCGGCCACCGCGGCGGTGCTGCTCGGCGGCCTGATGATCTGGGGCCTGCAGCCCGGCCCGCTGCTCTTCGTCGAGAAGAAGGAGTTCGTCTGGGGCCTGATCGCCTCGATGTATCTCGGCAACCTCGCCGGCCTCCTGATCGTGCTCGCGACCGTGCCGGTCTTCGCCGCGATCATGCGCATCCCCTTCGCGCTGGTCGCACCGATCATCCTCGTCGTCTGCGCCATCGGCGCCTTCACGGTCGAATCCTCGCGCTTCGACATTTGGCTGATGCTGATCTTCGGAGTGGTCGGTTACGTCTTCAAGAAGCTCGACTATCCGCTCGCCCCCCTCGTGCTCGCGCTCGTCCTCGGCGATCGCGCCGAGGACGCGTTCCGCCAAGCCTTGCTCGGCTCGGGCGGGGACCTGTCCGTCTTCTTCTCGAACGGCCTCGTCTCGAGCCTGATGGTCCTCGGCCTGCTGCTCCTGTTCTGGGGGCCGCTCGGCGACCTGCGCAAACGGCTGGCGCGCAAGGCCGGCCTCACCCGGCCGGCCCCGGTCGCGCGTTGAGATGCAACCAGGCCTTCGAGAGCCAATGCGGCGTCGTGGAGCAGCGGCTGGACGAAGATCGCGGCCTTCGCGACGACGCATCTCGACCCTGAAGCTCGCCCCGGCTCAGCTTCTCCTTGCATACGAGATTGCCTACGGGTCTGCGATGCCTGCACTTTGTGCTGGCCTCATGCGTGCCCATGCTCTTGACCTGCAAGGGCTCAAAGAGCCTCGTAAGGCTGAGCCGGCCCAAGCAAGACTCTGTCAGCCCCTGGCGAACCTTCTGTGAGTCGAGCGCTGGCTTGCTGAGGGACGCGCGAGCCTCGAATGCATCGATGATGGTGTTTATCAGCTCGGCCTCAAGGGTGGCGAATTGTCGAATTGAGCCTTGGTGTTGTTGGCAACCTGCGTCACGAGAGCCTCGGACTCGAGCATTATGTCCCGAAGCGTCGTTACGTAGCTCAACTGGTCGCCGTCGGTCGTGTCGACGCCGAACAGGTCATTCACGCGTGCGATGATCTCGGCGAGGAGCGCCTTTCCCTTCTCCTGCACCGAGCCCGATCCCGGTCATCGGCGTCAGTTTCGTCTCGTCGCAGCCCGAGACATCGGCCGGCGCTGCCCTCATTCTTGAGGCTGTGGTGGGTCAACGTCACCTTCGAGAGATCGTCCCCTTCTCGCTCGGGCCCGAAGTCGAGCAGTGGACCGCGCTGACCGGCGTGTTCGACGACGGCCGCATCGCGCTCGACAACAACCCGGTCGAGCGGGCGCTACGGTCGGGCGTAAGAACAACCTCTTCGCCGGATCCGACCGCAGCGCCGAGCGCGCGGCGGCCTTCTACACCCTGATCGAGAGCGCCAAGCTCAACGGCCTCGACAGCCTGGCCTACCTGCGCGACGTGCTTACCCGTATCGCCGATCATCCGGCCAGGCGGTTGGCCGACCTGCTGCCCTGGAATTGGACGCCAGTCGCTCAAGCCGCCCGATCATCAGGCCCTCCGCCGACCGCATACTTCTGAACGGGGTCTCAGACCGCTATCCCAAAAAAGCCTCTACCTCCGAGTCGTAACCCGACTTCTGCAGCCGTTGCTGCAGCTCGCGCTTCAGAGTGCACAACGCCTTCGACAATCATGCCGCCAGCCGCAGGGATCCGGTCAGGCGTCGCCGCCCTCTGGTTCCGTTCTGGACAGAGGCTGCGCGGCGACCTCACGATAAAGTGCCACATAGGCGCCGCCTACCTGTTCCGCCGTGGGTAAGTCGAGTTGCGTGGCCTTATGCTTGCGGTAGCGGTTTGGGTTCGCGTCGAGCTTCCGCAGAACGTTCAGCAAGCCTAACACGTTCGACACGTCAATTACGAACCCGTTCACACCTTCCTTGACGCATTCACTGAGCGCGCCGCGATCCGACACGACGACCCATTTTCCGAGGGAGATCGCTTCTCTGACGACGAGGCCGAAGCTCTCGACGCAGATCGATGGCGCGAGGACTACATTCAATTGTCCATAGAGATCCGCAATGCGCGCCTGCTTGATCTTGCCGATGATCGTAACTTCGTTCTCGCCCCAGTTCTCCCTACGGATCTGTCCCTCGATCACGGCGTGATCGACCAGGGTAAAGCGTAAGTTCGGGAACGTGGAGTGGCAAAGTACTTGGTGGAGCAGATCGCTTCCCTTTGCCAAACCGAGGCCACCGAGCAGGCCAATGGCTAATGGCCCGACCGCTGGCCCGTCCGTCGCATGAAACTGCGTTACAGGATTGGCGATGACGTCGACCCTCACTCCGATCCGCTCCCGATAGAGCCTCGCGAAGTAATCGGACACGCTGATGATCCTGTCGACCGATGCGAGCGCCTGCCTCAGTCGCAGGAGCCGGTTCGGATCCCCCCATACGCCGCCCTGCTCAACGAGCGTCCCATCCGGCCGGACCAGAAATTGATTGTCCGACACCCACCAGCCGTCATGAACCGTGACGATCGTAGGAATGCCGCGCTCGCGCGTCTCGTCGAGCAGACTCGCCGTGAGGTTCTGTATGCAGTGGAAATGGACGACGTCCGGTTTAAACCGGTCCAAGAATTCCACGAATGCGGCCCGCGACAGCCCATCGTCCTCCGCGGCGCCTTGGCTCCGGGTGCTCGGCGCGACCAAGGTGACATCGCAGCCCAAAGCTGCGTAGCGCTCATGCGCGCCCTCGTAGCCTGCATGGGCGAGCGAGCCAAACACCTCAACCAAGCACCCCTGCCGGCCTAGTTCCTGCGCGAGGGTCTCAACGATGCGGGTCGCGCCGCCGATTGTCTGCGGGGCAAAGTAGACGTTGACTTGCGCGACCTTGAGCTTGTCGGTCCGCGCTTTGCACTGCTCCGGTTGGAATTCCGCCAGACGGGTCGCTAGCGCGCTGCCCATCGTCTCTTCGTTGTACTTCGCCGTCACGGTGCGTTGCGCCGCGGCAGCCATGGCGCGTCGGACGGACGCGTCGCGCACGAGTTTGTTGAGAGCGTCGTACCATTCGGCCTGGTTCGAGGCGAGCAGCCCGTCGACCCCTTCGTGCACAACGTCCTCGTAGTTGCTCGACCGGCTCACAACCGACGGCACGCCGACCAGTGCTGCCTCCATCCATTTTATCTCGCTCTTGGCGTCAGCGAAGGCCGATCCGTCGAGTGGTGCAATGTTGATGTCGGCGCGCGCAAGTACCTTAAGGTAATCGCGGAATACCGCGATCGGTTCGGCGCGCTTCACGCGCGCTCCGAATGATTCGAAGCTCTTATCGAGAGTTAATGGCCCAACAATCTGCAGGTCGACCGAGGGATGGCGCTGCATGATGGCGACAATCGCCTGTGCCGCGCCATTGTAAAAGTTGCCCGTGTGACTGCGGCTGCCGCTTCCATAGAAGATCGTAATTCGGCCCGGATGCGGCGCGTGCCGGGTCTCTGCTTGCACCGGCGCGTAGTCCGCCTCAAGGAACCCGTTGCGGTGCGTGAAGGCAATGCCGGTGCGAACGAGCTTGGCCAGTTCGTTCGTGATTTTCTCCGTGGATCCGATTCCGTAGCTGCATGCACGCGCCGCGCCAGCGAGGAGGATCGGATCGAGCACGAACCTGCCCCATTCCTCCTTCGTCACCAGTCCGCCCATGCTCTCGAGCGGCGGCGGATAATTATCGGGATCGATGATAAGGTCATCGACCTCGTATATCGTCTGAATTCCAAGCCGATTGCAGTATTCAATGAGTTCGTAGATCTCCGGCGCCCCGGGCACACGGAAGAAAATTACGCTTCCAAATCTCGAAGCCTGATCGCGAAGGCGCCTTGGATCATTCGCATCAAACCATTGTGCTTCGATACCGTTGGCGGCCAGTTGCTGCAGCTTGTGATCAACCCGATAGCGAAAGCATTGCCGCGGTTCCGTGAACGCGAAGATTGCTACACGCTTCGATGACACGGCTTGTGTGACGACGGGACCGAGGGAGAAAGAGACTGCCTTCTGCGCGCTTGAAGCCAAAATATGACGAGTCAGTTCGCGAGCCTCCTCAACCTGTCGGCCAGCGGCCATCTTCACGAGCATTCCATGCTCGCGAGCAAACAGCCGCTTTGCGTAGCTCATGCCGATCGGCCGGAGATGATACATATCGGGCACGACCATCAGAACGTTGCCGAGCAGCGTCAGCGCACGTTCAAAGTCACCGAATGAGGCTAAAATGTCGGCCGCGTTGACAGCTGGCCCGACTGCTTCCGAGTCGTGCGCTAGAACGGCTTCATAGAGCTTCAGCGCCCCGTAACGTTCGCCTGATTGCAGCTTCAGATCAGCAAGAGCACCTAAAGCTTCCGTGTCCACCGGGCACTTGTGAGCTCGGATCTCCAGGCAGAAAATCGCTTTGTCTATCGCTCCTCTACTTACGAAGTATCGCGCTATTGTACCGATATCCAAAAAGTTGATATCAATGCTTGCTAGCATCGATTGAAATTCTTCGGCGGAACTTGATAGAAAAGACAAAAACGCACGGTAATCAGCCGCTCTGTGCGCATACTTATCATTCGAAAGTGTCGACGAAAAGTAGCGGGGCAGCGACCCTGAATAGCCGACACTTCCGAGATAAGCCTGAGCCGAGGCGAGGCGGTTTTCACCCAGTCCGTAGATCAGCCAGTGCTTGTAAGCCGCTTCATCTGGCAGGTGCACAAGATCTGGGTATAGATCACGATAAAATACAGGGTCAAAGCTAATCCCTGGATTGAAGCGTCTAAGACTTTTGTACCCGATTGTCCGAAAATGCTCTTCGGTCGCATCTGACAAACTTAAGTCTGGATTTAACGCAAAATAACTTTGCTTCGAAAAGTAATTCTGCCAAAGTCCGTCTCCGAGTTTTTCGTAAATGGCTTTGTTTGGAGGGCCCAACGCGTTTCTAAACGCCAATTTTATTTTTTTTATTCGTACTTTTATGGACTCGCTCACGTTTATCTCTTTTATTTAATTTTAAAATTTGCGCGGACGATCAGAGAAATTGTCTGCATGCAAATACATTCGGGCGCGTACGGTCATGCAAATAGTGTCAAGCAATTGCCGCAGGATGCGTCGTCTCTAGCAGCGGTCATGGCTCCATGTCCATATGGCGCACGCGTGGCAGCCATGGTGGTTCGTGTGATCCCTCTTCAGGGCACCCCGCCGTGCCATTCGACCTCACCCGGTCACAAATCTCGGGATCGATGCATCCAGCAGGGCGAGTGCAGCCGGTCGGACACCTCGAAGTTCCCCTTCCGCTTGGCGCGGTGGCGTGATTCCCTGACATTGTCGGTACGGGGAGGCTGGGATGGATTAGCCAGGGTTTTTTGATCTGAATGAGCACTATCAGCGTCTAGCGGAGAACGGCGATCCGTTTGTGAAGCTCGCGGCTCAGATCGACTTCGAGGCGCTCCGGTCGAGGTCGGCAACCGTACTGAAGCGATCCGATGATTCGAAGGGCGACGCCTGGCTGAAGGGCAAGGGTTATCTCGCGATGTCGGGGCAGATCATCGACGCCTCGCTCATCGCCGCTCTGCGCCAACGCAACATGGATGCGGATAAGGTTGATCTGAAGGAGGGCCGGATCCCGCGGATGCGTGGGCGGCCAAGCCGAAAAAGCTCGCGCAAAAGGCTCGTGACGTCCACTGGAGGCTGAAGCGGGCCAAGGCGCGACCGCCTATAGCGGGGCACAACTGGCCAACGTTCTCGATCCGACCAACACGGCGAGCGAGGTCTGGGCCGACACGGCCTGCTCGAAGACCAACGAGGCCCATCTGGCCCAGCATGGCCGGCGTTCGAAGATCAACTTCCGGCGGCAGCCCGGCCACGATCTGACGGCGTCCCAGCGCAAGGCCAACCGCGTCCGATCCAAGGTTCGCTCTGCCGTCGCAACGGTCTTTGCCGGCCAGAAGCATCGATTCGGCCGATTTGTGCGCACCATCGGTCTGGCCAGAGGCGAACCAAGATTGGACTGGCCAATCTTGCCTATAACTTCAAGCGCTTCCCATGGATCGAAACGCAGCCGGTCGCGGCCTGAGAGAGGCTCGGGAAGGCCCCCATGCCTGTTCACGACCACCGCCAGACTGCCGAGCGTTCAGGTCCAAGCCGACCGCATCGTCAAAACACCCTGCGCAACGCCCCGAGAGACGGTTCTTCGAGGTGTTCGGCTGGTGCCGGGCCGCGGGGCATCCGGTCGGGCTGCCCGACCAGCCCGCCTCGGTGGCGGTGACCGCCGCCCCGCTCGCCGACCACACGGGCCGCGTTGCCGCGGCGCTCGAGGATCTCACCGAAGCCCAGGAAGCCGAGGAGCGCCTCCTCCACGAGGCGCGCCGCATCGCCACCGAGATGACGCATCATCGGACCGGGTCGAGCGCCTGCAAGCAGATAGCGTTCGTGCTGGCCGAGACGCATGCCGATGCGGGGCTAACCTGATGCGCCGCGCCGGCCTCACCACGAACCGGCGCGCCCTGTCTTGGAGTGCCGGGTTTCGGAGCGCGGCCCAGCCTGCCGTAGAAGCAGTTGTCGATAAAGAGCTATCAGCTCGCGTGCCTGCTCGTCCGCATTTCTCATGGGGGGCACGTAGGAAGGCGAAGAGCGGAAGCGCACGGGATCGGCGTCGATCTCCGCCAAGACGGCGGCGACACCCTCCGCATCCTCTACGGACACCACGAAACCATTCCGGTCCGGCGCTATCGCTTCGGCCATCCCGCCCCGATCGCCGACGACGGCCCACAAACCATGGACCAGGGCTTCCCGCGCAACGAGCCCGTAGCTCTCCTCGCAGGTCGAGGGGGCGAGAAGAACATCCATTCTAGCGTAAAAGTTTGCGATCGCATCGCTATTCATCCGCCCCACTACAGTGACGGGAGTTCCCCCCCAAACGAGATGCTCCTCGAACTCTTCAGACTGGCCCAGATCCACAATAGTGAAATGAAGGTGCTCATAACGCCTAGTGCGTAGTGCCGCCTCGATCAGGAAGGCTCCCTTGTGGCGAGCGAGACCGCCGACATGGCAGAGGGCCACGCGTCCGTCCTCGCGCCGCGGCGATCGGGCGACAGGGGGAATACGGGATACCCCGTTCTCCACCACGTCGCAGGGGATGCCGCAACGGCCGTATGTGGCGGCAAAGCTGGACGAGACGGCTAGGCGTCGCGTAGCGCCGAGCAGGATGGAGCGGAGCCGCTGCGCCCGCAGCGCGGATCGGCCGAGATCGATCACCTCGGGCCGTGCCTGGACCTGATAATCCTGACAGGCTGGAGTGGGCAGGCCATGCTCGTCCGAGAGGAAGAAGTTGTCAGACAACCACCAACCGTCGTGCAGCGTCACGAGGTGGGGCAGGCCGCGAGCCGCGCAGGCGCCCGCCACTGAGGCGGAAAGGCGCTGAAGGCAGTGGATGTGGACTAGATCGGGTGCGAAGCGTTCGAGAAGCGCCTCGAACCTAGCGGCCACCATCGATGTCTCGGGCCGCCAATGGACAAAGGGTTCCTCCGGCGTCGTCACTCGAAAGACCGGTATACCCCGGTAACTGTCCATCGTGAACTGGCCGAGCACTTCGTTATGCTCATCGGACGTGAAGACAGCCAGCTCGAACTCGTCGGCATGATGGTCAAGCAGATAGTCGATATTGTCTTTCAGGACTCGGGTGGCACCACCGAACGTTTGTGGCGTGAACCAGACGTTGACGAACAACAGGCGCGGCTTGCCCACCGAATCCGGTCGGCGAACGAGCCGGCTGGGCGCCAGCTCCAAGGATTTCGGCCGAGGGCGCTCGCTCGCAAAGGCGCTCTCCACCGTCTGCGCGAACGATACGCCGCTTACCTGCGTCACGCGCCTGTCGCGTGGGCGGCTCGCCTTGGCGGACCCATCGCAGTCAGTGAGATTGCCCCGCCACATGACCGCCCGGATGCCACGCGCTTCCGCTTCCTGATGAAGCGAGTAGGCCGCCTCTGACTGGGATGTCCGATCGACCACCAAGTCAGCCGTCACAACCAGCTGAGCGAGCTTTGCCATGGTAGGCCGATCATCGATCGGTGCGATACGGCCTCCCAGATGAGGGGACCTACATTGCGAAACAAGCTTGCGCTCCGCCATGATCGTCAGAGCGGGATCCTGTTCGACCGCATCGGTGATGGCACGCGCCAGTATCTCGTCGATCTCGTCATCGTCTTCATCCGACGGACCGATCAGCAGCACACGAGCGACGCGATCCGTCCCTCGCAGGTTGGGAGAGCCCACGATTATTTCCTCGACCGCCACCTGCGTTGCGATTGCGCATAAGACAGGGCGAAGCCCATGGAGTGTGGTGACGATACGATCGCAATATCGGGCCACCAACGCCATTTCACGGGCTTCAGACGACGTAAACCACGATCCTTCTTCGGCGGAAACACCCCAGAGGGCGAGATCAATGCTATGGCCGTCCCAATTTGCAAGGTCGCCGCACCAATAAATGGCTTCGCGACCTAAAGCTCTCGCGGTGGCGATGGCCAGCAACACTTCATATGTGAAGGGCACTTCATGGAAAACGACCAGTTCCGCCCGCAGGATCGCCGCCAGATAGTCGCCGGCATCGATACCCGCGAGATCGCAGACGATGATGTTGGCCAGCAGGTCGCGATCCTGCCTCGCTCCGGCCGCGGGTCGTCCGCTGACGAGGAGGACCATCCCAGGTTCACTGATGGCCTGGCTCGTCATCGGCACGCGGGTCGCGATCTCTCGGACGATGGCGTCGGCTTCCGCCAAGCCCGACGAGGGCAACTGCCACGCCTTGACGCGCTCCTTACAGGCTTGGGACCGCAGGTGCATCGCGCGGCCGTACAGGCCTCGCCATGGTTGAGCCTCATGCCAGATCGCGCGACCCTTCTGAAGAATTATCAGCGCCGATAGATGATCGCCAATATCCAGTAGGAGGCGGGCCGCATTGATGTAGCTCCACCGATTGGCGCAGGACGCCGCTATCCCTCGTCGATAGTGGACCAGCGCATCGGCGGAACGGCCGGCGGCAATTTCGAGATCGCCGAGAAGGTGGTGGATCTGCCCCAGATCCTGATGCTGCCTGACAGCGAAGGACAGAAGCATCCGGGCATCGTCGATCCGATTATGAACATGCCATGACCGCAGTGCGAGAAACTGCACCAAGGCGGTCGATTTGTTTGTATCGAGGTATTCGATTTGCTGCTTTGCCGGCACGTCGAGAAAAGCACGAAAGACCTTCAATCGGTCCGCGTTCCGCAGCTCTCGCTTTCCGCAGTTGTCACGATAGGCCTGCCAGTTCAGCCCTTCCGGATAGTCGGCACGATTCCATAGTTGCAGCAGCCCGGCCTCCTCGGACGGCACCAAGTTACCGAAGGAGCCAATGTTGAGGTAATGGCGAAACAGATCTTCTGTATTCGGCCCGACCGGCGTCGACAGTTGCGCCCGATAGAACGCCGGATCGAAAGGTTCCCTGAAAGAAAGGGACGGTGCATGAACCAACCCCTTCTCGACGATCGCCACAATGCATTCGGCCATCGTCGCGATGGGGCCGCACCAGGTGGAATGCATGGCGCGAAACGCCGTCAGGTCTATGCGGTCGATCCACGGCCCAGGTCGGATGCCGTGACGCCGCAGGATCAGTTCCACGGTCAGAGCGCCGGTCTGCCGACGCGCCAGTTCCTGCGCCGTCAACGTGATCTTCCCCGCCGCGAGCAACTGCTCGAACTCGGTGTTCAGCGGCTCGAGCGGGGGAGTGTACCGGCGCCCCTCATTGATCCCCGAGTGCATGTAATGCTCAAGTGCTCGCTCCGGCGAGTCAATCGCCATGGCGAGATCGGGATTGTAGTGCAGATAAGCACCCGTATCGAAATCGTCGGGTGGGGTGCCGTAATTGGCCTTCAGCTGGGTGACAAAAGCATCCCGCGAGGTGAGCCGCCGCTCAGAGCGGCCATGACGCTGGTAGTGATCCCATAATTCTTGGTCGGTCAGAAAATGGCGGAGATCGCGGTAGAAGGAACGGTAGAAGTAGGCATCGAAGCTGGCGGCAGGAGCGGAAGGCGGCTTCGCCGCTCGTGTCCATCGCCTCAGGAAGCGGGCCAGCAGTCCACGCCGAGGACGCGCTCTCCCCGAGGGCGACGAGGTGGTCGATTGAGGCGCTTTGTTGACCGGCTCCTCGACACCGGCATCGTCTGTGGCGGCAAGTGCCGATGCCACCACCGAGCCCGAGATCCAATAGTCGCCGCGCCGCGCGGCCTGTGCGACTTCGTCGGAGGATGCATGAGGCATTTCGAGAATGATCGATCGCTTTGTGCCCTCGATCGGATCAAGTTCGTAGAGATGGTCGCGCATCTGCTCGATGGTCCGGGCATCGGGCTCGTCGAAGCGCGTCAGCAAGGGCGTGGCGAGCACATCGTAATGCCCGGTCGCTGCCATCCACAACAGAACGATATCCTCGTCTTTGGCAACGGCGAACTCCTCGACCCGCTGCGCTGGCGTGGCGCAGGGCGGAGCGGGATCGTGCAGAAGTTCTGGCTGGGGACCCTCATCCCCTTCGATGAAGCGCGTGATCGGGCGAAGCGTCGGATGTTTGAAGAAGAGCTCGAGCCAGGCGAATGACCCCTTCAATCCCGGCGGCAATCGTTCACACGGCAGCACGGTGTCCCTGCCAAAGCGGACGAACGGCAACGCGGGGACGCGATTGACCTCGTAATTGTCGTAGGTCACGATCAGGTGCAGCGTCATCTTCGGAACTGGTACGGCCTCGCCCTCGGTGATCTGCTGCAGCAAGAGGGTGTTCAATGCTCTTAGGACCGAGCCGGAATAGCCGAGATCACAAAAGGTTACACTCCGATGATCGAAGAAACCGACCGTCTTCAGGTAGCGCAGGACCTGGGAACGCTTGCTGATGATCGATGATCGGATCGCCGACACGGCACCGGCGTTGCGATAAGCCTCGACCACACGGAAGGTGTCGTTGACGGATCGCAACACGCCCGTCCCCAGCTCGCTCGGGACCGTCTCGATACCGAGCAAAGCGGACAATTGGGCAATGGTCGCCTCACCTTGCTTGAGCCAGAAGGCGATCCCAACGGCGGCGACCAACCAGTCTGAGGCGCCAAGATCGACATTACTCCAGCACGTCAGGACGCGATTCAGGAATAGGTCGGTGGCGGGGGGCGGGGGCATGAACCGGGAGAGGAGAGGGGAGTTCCAACGTTCGAGGAACCCACGCATGGCGCAACCGTCCCGAGCCATGAAGTACAGATGCTCCGAGCGCTGCTGGTAAGCATCAAGCATTGTTGCGAACAGATACGTCTTTAGAACGTCGGCAACATCTTCCTCGACCCGGGCGCGGTGGCCATAGGCAGGCGGCGCAACGCGGATGAGGTGGCTTTGCTCCACCAGAACCGCCCCCACGCCGACCTTCTCCGCCATGACGATATCGGATTGCTGGTTGTCTCCCACGTGCAGCATGTCCTGCGGCCCGATCCCGACGTCTCTGAGAACGCGCTTGAACAGGTCACCAGTCTGCTTCGTCTCATTGCAGTGGGCGGAAATGTAGATGTGATCAAAGAATGCTCGCAAACCAAGCTTATCGAGAATATCCAGCATCTGCGAGTGGCTGAAATACATGTCAGAGATGGCAATGATGACTTTGCCATCTGCCTTGAGAGCAGTGAGTAGTTCGACCGCACCTTCGACAGGAGCGAGGTTGGCCATCTCCAGGGCGTGCTCGAAGGCTACGATTCGCCCCACTAAGTCCTGCCGCTGTTCGTCGCTGGCCACCATGTCCTCATGCTGGAGGATGCGGCCCCACACCATCTCCAGGGTCGGCTCCTGGATCACCTGCTCAACCGATCCCTTGAGTACGCGCCCCATGGCGTAGCGAAGTGAGGTGATCTCGGACGGCGGCCGCTCGTGACGTCGGCCGATCAGCGCTTGGGCATAGGCGCTGACGGTATCATGTACTTCCCCTACGCCGAGGAAGCGACGGCGAATCAACGTATCAAAAAGGTCGAAAGAGACGTGGCGATACGGCTCAGCATAGTTCCGAAAATCGGCGATTGTCCCAATGCGTACCATGAGGTTACCTATGCGCCTCTACGTTGACGCGCCGAGCCCTCGGATGAGTAGGGTTCGGCGCAGGAGCCTGCTCGGCGGGGTGCGCGGGCGGCATTCGAGTAGCGTGTCGAACGGCGTCGAAAAAGGGCTTTGACTCACTTTCGGTGCAGGCGGGTTGATGGATCTCGGCTTTTGCCGTTGGAGATCCTGCCATGGCCCGCAGCCTTCATCTCGGTTCGATCGTCCCGCCAAGCCTTGTCGTCGACCACATTGAGGTAGGAGCGGGCCTGACGATAACGGCTCGGCCCAAAGCAGCCTCGGCCCGATGTCCGAGGTGTGAGGGCGTCTCATCGCGGGTGCATAGCCGGTACAGCCGCACTCTGCCGGACCTGCCGGCCGCCGGCCGGCACGTCGTCATCAGGGTCGGCGCCCGCCGGTTCCGGTGCGTCAGACCAGAATGCCGGACGAAGGTTTTCGCCGAGCGGCTCGAACCGGACCTCGCCGCCGCCTACGCCCGGCGCACGGGACGGGTGGAGACCATTGTCCATCATCTCGGCCTCGCGCTCGGTGGTAGGCCGGCTGAGAGCTTCGCCCGCCGGCTCATGGTGCCAGCGAGTCGCGACACGATGTTGCGGACCGTGCGCCGCCGGGCCCAGAGGCCGGCCGAGACCTTGAAGGTGATCGGCATCAACGACTGGGCGTTCCGCCGTGGGCACCGCTACGGCACGCTGATATGCGATCTGGAGCGGCGGCGCGTTGTCGCCCTCCTGCCGGATCGCGAGAGCGGCACCGTCGAGGCATGGCTCTCCGCCCACCCCGAGATCGCCGTCCTCGCCCGTGACCGCGGCGGTTGCTACGGCGAGGCTGAGGCGCGGGCGTTGCCCAGGACGACCCAGGTCGCCGACCGCTGGCACGGTAGCGTCCGCGGACGAGGTGTAAATTCGAGGACCGCTTTGGCGGGGATTGGGGTGGCCATCGGGCCATGCGGCTAAGGTGGAGTTTGCGGACTTCAACCCGAACCGGGAGCACCCGATGACCGAC